>Ga0182024_10004686_pt1 | contig 31221 bp, 29 predicted proteins | sample P32metaG_FD_120480 | JGI IMG/M metagenome (GOLD analysis project Ga0182024, IMG submission 120480) | Permafrost microbial communities from Stordalen Mire, Sweden - P3-2 metaG (Illumina Assembly) | ecosystem: Environmental > Terrestrial > Soil > Wetlands > Permafrost | place: Sweden: Stordalen... | reverse complement strand
GCAGCTTCAGTTATCGACCAGATGGCTCAATGTGGTTGGCAACTGACGGATCACATCGTTGACGACTTGGTGTTTCGGCGAGGTGCCAATTCCTGATCTCTACGTACGAGTTCGGCCGCAATTCATCTGGAAAAGCGCGGCTGGAACGGCATTTTAATCGAGCCCCAGCCGGACCTGGCTGACAAACTACGGCAGCATCGCCGCGCCAAAGTATTTGCCGTAGCCTGCTCGACGCAGGAAAATGACGGGCGGAAGTTGCCGTTTTATGTCGCCGGTCCGATGTCAACCCTTGATCGCGCTGCGATGGCACCCGGCTCCCAACCAAAAACGATCATCGATGTCCCGGCCAGAACTTTAAATTCAATCCTCGCGGAAGCTGGTGCCCCGCAGCCTATCGACTTTCTCTCGATCGATGTCGAAGGGCATGAAATTGAGGTTATGCTGGTTTTGATTTCATTCGCTGGCAGCCGCGCCTCGTCCTGCTGGAAGACCATGTGGGCAATCTTCGAAAACATCAATTCATGAAATCCTCTCACTGCCGGCTTGTGCGGCGGAGCGGCCACAATGGTTGGTATGTTCCGAAAAACTCGCAGATCCATTTTGGTTTTATGGACCGATGGCAAGTTTTTCGTAAATATTACCTTGCCTTACCATTTCGAATATTGCGTAACCTATCACGCCGACTCCGTCAGCCGATCAAGGATAGAATGGCGGCGGCTAACATAAATACTCCATGATGCCGCTTGGACCTATGAGACGGAGGCCGGATTGGTCGGATCCGGAGTGCCCGCGATCAACAGCCGGACATCAAACTCTTCACTAAGGCGGCAATATCAGTCATCGAATTGCGTCATCGCTCTTGTAGCCGGGCGTGATGCTGCATTTCAGGTCCGCTGCCCTGCGTTGCACTAGAATTTTCTCGGTCAGCACGGAATCATAATTGCCCGATAGGCGAGAGATCCAATTACGCCTCCGGCGCACTCTCATTGGCTTTGTCGATGAGGTTCTTCAGGTCCTCCTGGCGCGCAATCAATACTTTCCAGCGGCGGATAAGATCGTCGCAGTGATAACCGTCATACATGCCCGGATCGACGAAGACCGCGCCGGGACCGTCGGCGGTCAGACCGCAGTTGGCCATCATCGGGGAGGTGCACAAAAGCACAGCACAGGAGATCTGGTGTAAACATTCGGATTGAGATTGCATGAGCTACTCTAAGGAGCGCAGTCTGCCGAATATAAAAACCCCGATCGACGACAAAGTTGCGCGGTTGAAAGCCAATTTATATTGCCGGCAAGTCGTTTGACCACAGGTTTGTGACGAGGCCAGGGGAACGGCAATCACGGCGACCTCAGGGACGTCCGGTGCAAGATCACAGATGCATTCGGGCGGGAAGATGTACATTGAATGCGACATTCCTGTGTGAATGATCCCCGGCGGCACCGTCGAAATGCTGCAGAACCCCATGGCCGAGCACGTGTTTTGCGGTTCTGATCGGCGCAAACGGTCGATTGCCCGAAGTAGCGGCTTACCTTGTACTGCGCCCACGCGACAGCGCGCACAGCAGGCCTGCTACAAGAACGGCGCCGATGCTCAGTGCGGCAATATCGGTGATGCGCGACCTCACCATCACGGTCGAGATCGCGAGTGCCGCGAGCGCAACATTGACGGCGAAAACGCGCATCACCACGTCGATGACAGTAAAGCCGCGGTCGGTGGCGCGCTGATAGAAATGCGAGCGATGCGCGCGCCAAATCGTCTCGCCGTTTCGTGCGCGATGGACAAGTGTGATGGTCGAGTCGGCGAGATAATATAACGGCAGCAGGACTGCCGCGACGCGACCTCCGTTGCCGGCTAGCAATACTAGCAACCAGCCGAGCAAAAGCCCAATTGGAAGGCTGCCGACGTCGCCAAGAAAGAGCTTTGCAACCGGCCGATTGAAATAGCCAAAGCCGATCATGGCGCCGCATAACGCAAGACTCACGATGATTGCCGCGGGCGGCAACGGACCGAATAAGCCGATTACCGCGAGCGCTGCTGCGATCGGGACGACCTCCGCCGCAGTCATCCAGTCGAGGCCGTCCATGAAATTTACCAGATTAACGAACCACAGGCCGCCAACGACGAGCCCGATGCGTTCGACCGGCAACGGCAAAATCGGTAGAACGCGCGTCTCGGGCGGGAGCACAAATGTCACTGCCGTGACCGCGAGCGTTTGCAGCAGGAGCCGCAACGCGACGTTCTCCGGATGGATGTCTGCCATCACGCCGACTCCGGCAATCAGGACGACGGCGGAGGATATGATCGGGAATCGGAGCATGGGCGCTTCGCCCGCCGGCCAGAAAAAAAACACCACGTAGGACACGACGAGGACCGTTGCTACGACAGCGACGCCGCCACCCTGCGGTGTCGGCACCTTATGCGACGAACGCGCGTTCGGCCGCGCCATCGCGTAGCATTTGAGTAAAGGACCCAGGGCCCAGATCAACAATGCGCTTAGGAGTGCCGACGCGGCGAGGATTGCAGGCCCGAACCTCCACCAGAAAGCCATCATCTCACTATTCATCGGCGTCCTTGATTTCACCCTTCATGCCAGAGGCTCTATCACAAAAATCTTGCCGCACCGCGCAATTTCTACGATGTTGCATCCGCGTAATTTCTACGATGTTGCATCCGCGTAATTTCTACGATGTTGCATCGTCCCGAGAAACGGTTTTACTGAATGACGGCCTTGTCCGCGACACCGCGCTTCGATCGAGCGTCTTTCGTATCGCTTGCCGATTGGCTCGTCGTCGGCGTGGCAGTGGCGCTGCCATGGTCGACCAGCGCGACCGGGATTCTCATCACCGTCTGGGTTGTGGTCGTGCTGGCGATGTTGAAGCCGGCCGCGCTTAGGCGAGAACTGCACACCGCCGCAGGCGGCCTTCCGGTCCTGCTATTCTGCCTTGGCGCTGTCGGCATGCTGTGGGCGGATGTCGGTTGGGCTGCGCGTTTTGGCGGCCTCGACGGCTTTGTCCGGCTCCTGGTGATTCCATTATTACTGATGCAATTCCGCCGCTCCGAGCGCGGCATCTGGGCCATATACGCGTTTCTCATCTCGTCAGCGATTGTTCTCGCGGCATCTTTTTTTATGCTTTTGATCCCGCAGCTGGATTGGAGCAGCCACGTCTATGGCGTTCCGGTGCATGACGACATCTTTCAAGGCTCCGAATTCCTTATTTGCGGGTTTGGTGTTCTCGGTTGTGCGGTCCTTGAAGCCGGAAGTAGACATCGGCTCCTGACGTTTGCTCTCGTTGTAATCGGAATGTTGTTCCTTGCCGATTTTGCATTTGCCGTTTTCAGCCGTGCCGCGCTTCTAGTCGCGCCGCTGCTGGCGGTGTTGCTCGGTTGGCGCGTTTCGCGGTGGAAAGGCCTGCTGACGGCCGGTGCACTCATCGCCCTAGTCGGCCTGGGGACTTGGTACGTCTCACCTAACGTACAATGGCGGATCGGTCAGACTGTCAAGGAGTTCCAGGATTATCGCGCCGCGAATGAATCGACTTCGATTGGAGAGCATTTGGCTTTCCTGAAAGAATCGCTTGCGATCGTAGCCGCGGCGCCTCTCGTTGGCCATGGTACCGGTTCGATCGCCGAGCAGTTTCGCCAGCTTGCCGTCGGAAAAGCCGGTGTGTCGGCGGAGGCTACGGTGAATCCGCATAATCAGACTTTCGCGGTCGCCATTCAGCTCGGCTTCCTCGGCACGCTTGCGCTTTGGACGATGTGGGTTGCGCATTTCCTATTGTTCCGCCGCGAAGGCGTTGTCGCCTGGCTTGGCACAGTGGTCGTGGTCGAGAATATCGTCTCCTCCACCGTGCATTCGCACCTGTTCGATTTTAACAACGGATGGCTTTACGTCTTCGGCGTCGGGGTGCTGGGCGGAATGGCGCTTCGTAGGCGTGCAGACAAGCTCGGGTCTTTCTGAACCATTGCTGCAAGCCCCGCGCGCGTATCGTGCACGGGCTGCCATCCTGCGGCAATGAGCTTGGCGGCATCGACCTGTAAATTACCGCCGATGCGTTGCCAAAGATCGCCCCGCCGCACGATGCGCAGCAGCCATTCGATAAGGCGCGGCGCCATTGGCGCGATGCCGGGAGCTCGATCTTGCGCCTGTCGCAGCACAGCGATGGTCTCGCAGAGTGTCGGAGCAACCCCCGGATCGGCGACCAAATATGTCTCATTTTTTGCGGCTGGCGAGGCCAGCACGAAACGAAGCGCGGAGACGAAATTGTCGATGCCGAGAAGCGAACGGCGATTGGTGAAACTCTTCACCGGGAGCGGCAAGGGCGAAGCGGCCGCGCGCAAAAGCCAAGTGAAATTGCCCTTCACGCCCGGACCGTAGATCAGGACAGGGCGCAGAATCGTAAACGGTAGACTGGCCGCACGCACGCTGGCCTCGGCGGCGAGCTTGGTACGGCCGTATGCGTCGGTCGGGGCCGCGGGATCGCGCTCGGTCAGCACATGATCGGCGGCGGCTCCGGTCTGCGCCCGGACCGAAGAGACGAAGACGAATCTGCCGACGCCGGCCTTCGCCGCGACCGAGGCAAGATGCTCGGTCGCCTGCCGATTAACGCGATCGTACACATCATCGGGTGTACCGTGGCCGGTATGCGCAATGCCTGCCAAATGAATGACCGCGTCGGCTCCTTCGACCAGCGATCGCCAGTCAACCGATTGGATGAAATCGGCATGCTGTACAGCTTCGATGCTGGCCGGGAGCGCCGGCTGCGGTGGTCGTCGTACCGCGGCACGGACCGCATAGCCCTCGGCGGCAAACGCCAAAACCACAGCGCGGCCGACAAAGCCGGATGCGCCGGTGACAAGCACGCGACTCATTGTGCGGCCGCTTTTCCCGTCTGATCCGACATCGGCGTGTTCATTAGCTCGGCAGCAGCAGTCATGCAATGAAGCCTGCGCGCCTTGCGACGGGTTGCTGCCCGCCCCGCCTCCTTGACTTCTCTCGGTATAATTCGGAACAACGGCGATCCATGCTCTTTCAATCGCAATTTTACGTCTTGGTGTTCCTGCCAGCGGTGGCGTTGCTTTATTACGCCGTCGCCGGCTCGCCGCGCACCCGGCAATGGTTTCTAATCGGTGCGTCACTCGTCTTCTACGGCTGGTGGGACGTCCGCTTCGTCATTCTGCCGGTGTCGCAGGTTACGATTACCTGGCTTCTCGCGCTCGTCCACGAGCGCAGCGGCCGGCGCGCACCGCTCGTCGCTGGCGTTGTGCTCAATCTGCTTTCACTTGGGACGTTTAAATATTTCAACTTCGTTTTGGGGATTATCGGGTCGGCGGGCGGCATCACATTGCCGCGCGCAAATATCATTCTACCCATCGGGATCAGTTTTTTCACGTTCCAGCTGATCTCCTATCTGGTCGACCGCATGCGCGGCCAGGCGCCGATCTATCCGTTTCGTCCCTTCGCGCTGTTCGTCCTGCTCTATCCGCACCTCATCGCCGGCCCGATCGTCCGCCACAACGAGTTGGTGCCGCAATTTGCGCTCGATCCGCGTTGCGAGGGCCTGTGGCGGCGGATCGGGTTGGGGCTTCTCATCTTCACCGTCGGCTTCGGCAAGTAGGTCCTGCTTGCCGACCCGCTCGGCACCGTGGCCGACCCGCTGTTTGCCAAGGCGGGTTTGCATGCGCTCAATCTCGGTCAAGCCTGGAGTGCGGTGCTTGCCTTCTCGTTCCAGCTGTTTCTCGATTTCTCCGCTTACACCGAAATGGCGATCGGCTCGGCGCTGATCTTCGGCTTGATCTTGCCGGAGAACTTCCGCCGCCCCTATGTCGCCACCGACATCCGCGATTTCTGGCGGCGCTGGCATATATCGCTGTCGAATTTCCTGCGCGACTACCTCTACATTCCGCTTGGCGGCAGCCGACACGGGCCATGGTGCTACGTGGTCGCGACCATGGTCACCATGGGGCTTTGCGGCTTGTGGCACGGCGCGGGCTGGACCTACGTGGCATGGGGATTATGGCACGGGCTGGGTCTTGCCGTTTGCCACGGCTGGCAGCGGTTTGGCCGGCCGATGCCGAAGCTCGCCGGCTGGTTCATCACGATGCTGTTCGTGCTTGCCGGCTGGGTGATTTTTCGCGCCGCGAGCTTCACCGTCGCCGCATCTATTCTGGCGTCACTCGCGGGCGGTGGCGGAATGGGCGGTGCATTGCAGGAGATCAAGCTGTTGATCGCGGCGGCACTGGTCTCGGCGCTGATTCCATCGGCGCACGAGATCATCAACGGCCTGAAAAAGCCACACCCAGCGCTGGCTGTCGGCGCAGCCGCGCTCGCCGTCTATTGTCTGCTCGAAGTCGGTGAGGGTGCGCCGGTCAACTTCATCTATTTTCAGTTCTAAAGGCATCGCATGCTCGAGCATTCGGCAAAACCACAGGTAAGCGATACCGCCGATTGGCGCGGCTTTGTCGCGCTGTTCCTCACCGTGCTCATCGGCGTTGCCGTCGGCACCTATCTCTTCATTTTGCTTGTCGATCCTTATGGCATCATCCCGTTCTCGCTACCGATCGACCGGCGGATCGTCAGCATCAGCCAGCGTTTTATGTATCCGCAGATCGTGCGCAGCAAGCGCTTCGATTCGCTGATCATCGGCACATCTACGTCGCGGCTGCTCGATCCGCAACTGCTCGACAAGCTGTTTCACGTCCGCATCGCGAATCTTGCAATGGATTCGGCGATGGCGTGGGAGCAGAAGACTATGCTTGATTTGTTTCTGCGCACGGCTGGGCCGCCCAAGCTATTGATTGTCGGTCTCGATATGGTCTGGTGCGACGAACACGCCGATCAGCACCGCATTACATTTCGCGGCTTTCCCGCTTGGTTATACGACGACAATCCGTGGAACGATTATCTTTATTTGTTCAATTATGGAACGCTCGAAATCGCGGCGCGCCTGATTGGCTATCATCTTGGCCTTTACCCGGAGCATGTACGTTATGACGGCTACGAGGTTTTTGTGCCGCCGGAGTCGCAATACGATCCGGCCAGGGCCCATGCCAACATTTGGCGCGACAAACTGCCGCCGCCAACAGTGTTGCCACCGCCGCTGACGTTAGCCGACCTCAACAAGCTCGAATTTCCGGCGCTGGCCTGGCTCGACGAGGGTTTAGCGCGCATCCCATCACCCAGTTTGAAAATTCTGGCCTTCATGCCAAACCACGTGGCAGCGCAGCCGGTGCCGGGCACGCATGCTGCCCAAGCGCTGGGGGAATGCAAGGCGCGTATCCGGGCCATCGCCCAAAGGCGCGGCGCCATAATGATCGATTGGGATATTGCTTCATCGCTTACGAGCAATGATCTTAATTATTGGGATACCCTACATTATCGGGTGCCAATCGCCACACAGCTTGCCAAGGAGCTCGCCGGCGCCGCGCTCTCGGGGCAAGAAGCTGCGGACGGCACCTATCGTATTCTCGTTCGTTGAGATGGTTGAGATTCGGCGTCGAGGGTCCGACGATAGAGCTGCACGATCTGTCGGCCGATGACGTCGGCGCTAAACTCCTCGACCGCCTTTTTCCTAGCTGCAGCCGCGTAGCGCGCGCGCAAATCAGGCATTTGGGCTAGCCGCGCGAGCGCTGCCGCCAAAGCGGGAGTATCACCGGCGGGAAAGAGTAGGCCGTTTTTTTCGTGCACGACGATTTCACGGCAGCCGGGTACATCTGTCGCTATCATTGCGCGTTGACACGCTGCCGCTTCGAGCAGCGATAGCGGAAGCCCTTCGCGGCGTGAAGGCAAAACAGCAAGATGCGCCTGGGCCCACAAACTGGAAATATCTTTGACCTGACCGAGCCAGGTTATGCCCGGCTCCTTGTTCCAGGATACAGCCTCTTGCTCAGTCACCGATGTAGGATTCGCTGGATCGGGTGTTCCGGCAATCAATAACCGCATGTCGCTTCCCCTCGCGCGCAACAATTGATGAGCGGCGATGAGCGTGCGAATACCTTTGTCTTCAAGTAGTCGGCCAACAAAAGCTGTGGTGATAGGACCCTGTGGTTCGGGAAGTGGCGCGAATCGATTTACATCCACGCCGGACCCGCGAATGAGCGCGATGCGTGATGGGTTGACACCCAATGCTATCAGCGCCGCGCGATCGTCAATGTTTTGGACAAGGTTTGTAATCCCGAGACGATTTAGCAATAGTCGTAGCGCCGGTCTTGCGATTGATCTGGCCAGGCGAGCTTTTGCGGTATTTGACGTGAATGAATAGCCGAGCCCAGTCAATGCATTGATTTTTACAACTGACCGATCAAGCGCCGCGATCAGCCCGAGCACGGACGGTTGCAGCGAAACGTGGTGGACAATTGCGGGTTCCACCACCTTATGAATTCGGCGCAAGGCGTGGATCGTGGCCAGCGAGGTGAGCGGCGAAAGCCGACCCCGCGCGAAGGGAATCGGATGCAGGATGAAACCCTCCGCTGTGATCGTTGCAGCGTCGTCGCGGACCCTGGTGGCGACGTGAACCTCGAAACCAGCATCGCGCGCCGCTCGCGCCATCGGAAGCCGGTGTGACACAAAATACCAGTCTTCGGAGACGACATAGAGCAGACGCGGCGGATGAACGCCGATCGGAGTCAAGTCGTCACCCTCGCGTCCAAGAGAATCGGAAGCCTCATCGCATCCGCAATCGATCGGCCGAAACGGACCTCGAACGATACAGTTCCGAGCTCCGCGACCCACCGGCGCTCGGCAATGCCGTGGCCGGTCGCGACTTGCATCGCGCCAGCGAGACCGGCGCGCTTGGCGGCCGCGACGTCGATAGCTTTGTCGCCGACCAGCCATGATGTCTTGAGATCGATTGCAAGATCGGACGCTGCTTGCAGCAGCATGCCCGGATTCGGCTTTCGTGCCGGATGATTCGGGTGGGCAAAGCCGTCACGCCCTTGCGGATGGTGTGCACAGGCATAGACGGCGTCGAGCCGCGCGCCGTCTGCGGCCAGGGTCGAGATAATCGCCTGTTGCACGCGCTCGAATTCAGCCCAACCATAATAACCGCGGCCGATACCGGCCTGGTTCGTCACCACCACGGCAGCCACGCCCCGTTGATTGGCGGCGGCGATCACGGCGGCGGCGCCCGCAATCATGACGATGTCTTGGACGCGGCACAAATATTCGGTGTCCTCGACGACGGCGCCGTCGCGGTCCAAAAACAGTGCTGGACGGCCGGGCCGGGGCCTCGTTAAGACTTCGCACCACACGCCCTCGGAATTGACCGGATAGTCAGGAGCCCGCATCGGTCGGATCTTTCTCTGCCATCGCACGGCGGTAGCCTTTCTTATCACAATAGAATTATGTTAGGTCCACAGCCGCTGGGAATGATCGCGCCCGATCACAACAGAGCTATGCGCGCCCAAAACGACATGGTGGCTGAGCATTTTCGCCGATCTTGCGAGACGCTGTCGCGTGCCGCTGAGGATCCGGCGTTGCGCGCCGTCATCCATGCGATCGCCGATACGATCACGGCGGCGTTTCGCGCCGGGCGCAAGCTCCTAATCGCCGGTAACGGCGGCAGCGCCGCCGACGCCCAGCATATCGCCGGCGAATTTCTGTCGCGCTTGAATTTCGACCGCAATCCGCTGCCGGCGATCGCATTGACCACAGACAGCTCAGTGCTGACGGCGATCGGCAATGACTACGGTTTTGATCGCGTGTTCGAGCGGCAGGTGCGCGGCCTTGGCCAGAAGGGCGACGTCTTCATTGCGATTTCAACCTCGGGGCGGTCGCCGAATATCGTCGCGGCGCTGCAAGCAGCGCGCGAGGCGGGGCTGACGACCGTCGGCTTCACCGGCACGGCCACCAATGGCACGATGCAGCCGTTATGCGATCATTGCCTGGCCGCGCCGTCGCCCGAGACGCCGCAAATTCAGCAAATTCACATCGTTGCAGCGCATGCCATTTGCGGCCTGGTCGAACGAAATTTGTTTGGTGGCGCGCCGGGAACGAAATAATTTATCTATACCAATCAATATGTTGCGGCGTTCACTATCTGAACATTCAGCTTGACGTTCACGCTATGAACAAGGTAGTCCTAGGCCCGGATGGGAGGGCCGAGCGATGCCTCAAGTGGCACGCAACGAGGAAGCCGATAACGCCAGGATCGTGCTCGGGCTTCTCGAGTCGGTCGAGCGCGATGGCGCTCAGTCGCAGCGCAAGCTTGCATCAGATCTCGGCATCGCACTCGGCCTCGTCAACGCTTATCTCAAACGCTGCGTCAAAAAGGGCCTGCTTAAAATGGGCCAGGCGCCAGCCCGGCGCTACGCCTATTATCTGACGCCGCACGGCTTCGCCGAGAAATCTCGCCTGACCGTCGAATACCTGTCGAGCTCGTTCTCGTTCTTCCGCCGCGCCCGCGAGGATTGCTCGGCGGTGCTCAAAGTGGTGCGCGCGCGTGGCTGGAATCGCGTGGCGCTGCTCGGCGTTTCCGACCTCGCAGAGATCGCGACGATCTGCGCGCTTGAACAAGGCATCACCATCGTTGCGGTGGTCGACGGCAAATCCGGCGTCGAACGCTTCGTCGGCGCGCCCGTGGTGGCCTCGATCGCGGCGGTGTCGCGCGAATTTGACGCGCTTGTCGTGACCGATCTGCAAGCGACGCGCGAGTCCGTGTGCGCCACCGCCGCCGCGGCCGGGCTCGAAGCCGGCCGCGTGCTGGTGCCGGCGTTGCTTGGCATTCTTATCGAGCGGCCGGCGGAGAGCGCGGCATGACAAGTCTGCATCCGCGCTGGTTCGTCGCCCACACCCATCCACATGCGGAAGTCAGGGCGATCGCGCATTTGGAACGGCAGGGCTTTGAGATCTATCTGCCGCGCTATCTGAGGCGCCGTCGTCATGCGCGGAAAATCGAGACCGTCGCCGCGCCGTTATTCCCGCGCTATATTTTCGTCGCTGTCGATCTCGCCGCGCAGCGCTGGCGTTCGATCTATTCCACCGTCGGAGTGGCGCGGCTGGTCTGTAACGGCGACGAGCCCAGCGCAGTGCCCGACGGCATTGTCGAAGCGCTGAAAAGCCGCGAAGACGCCGACGGCTTCATCAGGCTCGTCAACCGGCCGGGCTTCCGCGCCGGCGACAAGATTCGCGTGCTCGAAGGTGCCTTCTCGTCCTGCCTCGGCCTGTTCGAGGGGCTGGCGGAGCGCGAGCGGATCGCCATTCTGCTCGATCTCCTGGGCCGCAAGGTGCGGGTGGTGCTGGACGCCGACCTGGTGGCCGCAGCCTAGCTGAGGCGCGAGGAATGGGGTGCGTCTTGTGAGTGTTCGGGTGACCTGTCTCACCCGGAGTGCGGTAGCGTGAACAATTCGAAACTTCTGTACCCGCCAAAGCACTGACGAAAGTCATCTCGAAACAATGACCTCCTTCGCGTTGATCGGCGCCGCCGGCTATATCGCGCCGCGGCACATGCGGGCCATTAAGGCCATCGGCGGCGACCTCAAAGTTGCCTTTGATCCCAGCGATTCCGTCGGCATCATCGACAGCTACTTTCCCGACGCGAGCTTCTTCGTCGAGTTCGAGCGCTTCGACCGACATATCGACAAGATGCGCCGGCGCGGCCAGAAGATCGATTTTGTATCGATCTGCTCGCCGAATTACCTGCACGACGCCCATTGCCGCTTCGCGCTGCGGTCCGGCGCCGACGCGATCTGCGAGAAGCCGCTGGTGCTCAATCCCTGGAATATTGACGGCCTCGCCCAGATTGAGAAGGAAACCGGCCGCAAGATCGCAACCATCCTGCAGCTGCGGCTGCATCCGCAAATCGTGGCGCTGAAGCAGCGCATCGACGCCTCGCCGAAGAACGAATTCGCGGTCGATCTCACCTACATCACCTCGCGCGGGCGCTGGTATCACACGTCATGGAAGGGCGACGAGGCGAAGTCCGGCGGCGTCGCCACCAATATCGGCGTGCATTTCTTCGACATGCTCGCGCATGTGTTCGGCCGCACGACCAAAAACGTCGTACATCTGCGCGACGCTAACCGGGCCGCCGGCTATCTCGAATGTGGCCGCGCCAAGATCCGCTGGTTTCTATCGATCGATCCGCAGGATTTGCCGGACGGCGTGCGCGGCGCCAAGACGACCTATCGCTCGGTGACGCTCGACGGGGAGGACATCGAATTCTCCGACGGCTTCACCGATCTGCACACGCGCAGTTACGAAGAGATCGCCGCCGGCAACAGCTTCTGCATTGAGGAGGTGCGCGCTTCGGTCGAGATCGTCTCGGCGTTCCGCTCGGCCCCGATCGAACGGCAATCCGGCGAACGCCACCCCTTCGCCGGCAAGCACATTCCGCAATGAATGCGCAGTTGCGCAGCGACGCGCGCTTTCCCGGCGTGCGCATCCACGAAAGCGCCTATGTCGACGATCCGGCGACCATCGGCAAGGGCACCACGATCTGGCATTTCTGCCACGTGTTGGGCCATGTCCGCATCGGCCGGCACTGCTCGATCGGACAGAACGTGATGATCGGCCCGAATGTCAGTGTCGGCGACGGCTGCAAGATCCAAAATAATGTCTCGCTCTATGACGGCGTGACGCTGGAGGATGACGTGTTCTGCGGCCCAAGCTGCGTATTCACCAATGTGCTCAATCCCCGCGCCAATGTCTCGCGCAAATCCGAGTTCAGGCCGACTGTGGTCGGGCGCGGTGCCACGATCGGCGCCAACGCCACCATCGTCTGCGGCCACTGCATCGGCCGCTACGCGTTCATCGCCGCCGGCGCGGTGGTGACCCGCGATGTGGCCGATCACGCGCTGATGGCCGGCGTGCCGGCGCGGCGCATTGGCTGGATGAGCACGGCCGGCGAACGGCTCGGGCTCGATCTGGTTTGTCCGCGCGACGGTTCTGCCTATCGCGAAACCGTCGACGGTCGCCTCGAACCCGCGCCCCGACTATAAGAACACTCAAGAGTGAGCTGAAGCAAAGAGCACAATGGATTTGCGCGGTAGACGGCTGGTCGTGGTCGGCGGCGCGGGCTTGATCGGCTCGCATACCGTTGAACTTCTCGTCCGCGAAGACGTCGGCGAGATCGTCATCTACGATAATTTCGTGCGCGGCACGCACGAAAATCTCGCCAGGGCGCTACGCGACCCGCGCGTGAAGATCTTCGAGGCCGGCGGCGACATCACCCAGACCGACATCCTAAAAGCGGCCTTCGCCGGCGCCGACGCGGTGTTTCATTTCGCCGCGTTGTGGCTCCTGCAGTGCCATGAATTCCCGCGCGCCGCTTTCGATGTCAACATCCGCGGTACTTTCAACGTCATGGAAGCGTGTGTCGCGGCTGGGGTGGCGCGGCTGGTCTATTCGTCCTCGGCTTCGGTGTACGGCGATGCTATCGAAGAGCCGATGACCGAGGATCACCCCTTTAACAACAAGAATTTCTACGGTGCTTCGAAAATCTGTGGCGAGGCGATGCTGCGCGCCTTTCATCACCGCTACGGACTCGATTATGTCGGCCTGCGCTACATGAACGTCTACGGCCCGCGCCAGGATTATCAGGGCGCCTATATCGCCGTGATCATGAAAATGCTCGATGCCATCGACCGCGGCGAGGGACCGACGATCCTCGGCGACGGCTCCGAGGCATTCGATTTCATCGCGGTCGAGGACTGCGCCAGGGCCAATGTCTGCGCCATGCAGGCCCGAGCGGTCGATCGCTTCTACAACGTTGGCACCGGCAAGCGGACCTCCTTGAAAGAGATCGCCGAAAAGCTTCTGGCGCTCACCGGCTCCAATCAGCCGATCAAGTACGCGCCGCGCAGCCAGGCAACGCTGGTGCGCAATCGCGTCTGCTCGCCGGTCCGCGCCAAATCCGATCTCGACTTCACCGCTGGCATCGCGCTCGACGACGGCCTGCGGCGCCTCATCGTCTGGCGCAAGGGGCACAAGGAAGAAGTCGAGAGCCGCCGCGCCAAGATCGCGTAACGATCTGGTATGACCCGCGTGATGCCGACCAATCTCATCCATATCGGTCTGCCGAAATGCGCCTCGACGACGCTGCAGGACAGGCTGTTTTCGCCAAACCCGAGCTTCATCTATCTGGGGCGCGTCAAGAACGGCTATCGCGATGACGCGACTCGAGAGCTGTTCGAGCGGATCACGTTCGAAGATTCGCTCGACTACAATCCGGATGTCGCGGCATCGTTGCGGCAATCGCTATGCGCGAAGGTAACCACGCCCGGTGATCCGCCACGTCCGATCCTGGTTTCGGCAGAATCGCTCAGCGTCGAAGGCCGCGCCGATCGCCGCCTAATCGCCGAACGACTCTATCGCTTATTCGCGCCGGCGAAAATTCTCATCGTGTTGCGCGCCCAGCCGGCGATGCTGCAATCGCTCTATCTCAATCATCTGCGGGCTTCCGGGCCGCGCATCATGACGTTCGAGCAATGGCTCGATCAGGCCTATGGCGGCATCCGCTTCACCGATCTTCACCGCATCGGGCTAGATTACGAGATTCTGGTGCGGATCTATGAGGAGATGTTCGGCGCCGACAATGTTGTCGTGGTGCCGTTCGAGGAGATCAAAGACCAGGCGTCAGGCTTCTTTCGGATCTTGGCGGGGCTTCTGGCCATGCCGCTGGCCGAGGTGCAGGTGCGCTTTGCGACGAATATCGACAACCAGCGCATGAGCGGCCGACAATTGCTGGCGATGCGCATCCAGGACCAGTTGCCGAGCGGAACGAGCCTGGCGATGCTCGGCCGTCGCCTGCTGCCGAAAGCGGTTTATGAGCCGGTCCGCGGCTTTGTGACCGGCGGCCGTCGGGTGGCATCGCCGCAGATGCCGGAACGCTGGCGGCAGCGCGTCGCAGCAGCCTGCGCGTCGGGCAATGCGCGGCTGGCGTCGCGCCGGAACATGCCACTCGCCGCGCTCGGCTATCCTTTTGTACTTGAAGGCGGTCGACAAAGCTGATGGCGAACATTTCCCTGCGAAACCGCAGCCGAGTCGCTGTGATCGGGGCGGGCGCCATCGGTGCGCGCCATGTGCAGGCCATGGCCAGCATTGCAGCGCCGATCGACCTTGATGTCGTCGATCCGCTGCCACAGGCGCGCCAGCGGGCGCTGTCGGTCCTTGCCGAGGCCGGCGGCTTGAACGAGGGCACCACCCGCGAATTCTCCGCGATCGAGGCCCTTGATACGCCGCCCGATCTCGCAATCGTGGCGACCGCTTCGCGCGAGCGGCCGCAAGCGGTGCGGGCGATCGTCGCCGTCGGCGCTCGCGCGCTGATCCTGGAAAAAGTGTTGTTCACTCGGCTTTCCGACTACGACGCCATCGAGGATTTGTTCGCCAAGGCCGGCGTGCAGGCCTGGGTGAATTGTTCGTTGCGCAGTTATCCGCGCGCCGAGCGGTTGAGAGAACTAGTCGGCGGGACGCCCTTTACCTATTGCGTCGAAGGCCAGGGCTGGGGCCTGGCCTGCAATCTCGTGCACCATCTCGATGAATTCGCGAGCCTGTCGGGATCTGACGCCATCACGCTCGACACAACGGAACTTGACCGCATTGCCGCACCGGCCAAACGTGCCGGTTATGTCGAATTTTTTGGACGTGTCGCAGGCTCAGACGGACGCAACCGTTTCGCCGCAAGCTGCACGTCCGGCCCCGCTGGCGGGCGCAAGGTCACGATCGCGTTAGGCAACAAGCGTCTGACCATATCGCCGCAACAGGGACTTGTGATCAAGAACGGAGCCGGCAGTCAGACCGAGCCTTATCCGATGCCGCCGCAAAGCAGAATGACCAGCGACTATGTCGACGCAATTTTGTGCGGGCGAGGCCCGACCCTGCCGAATTACACTACCGCCGCGCGGCTGCACCGCACGATGATAGGCTCTTTCCTCGCTCATCTGCGCGACGTGCGCCAAGACGAAACAATCGACGAATGCCCGGTGACATGAAGGTTCTTCTGATCGGCACCGGCCCGATGGCCACGGCTTACGGCAAGGCGCTCAACGCGCTCGGCGTGTCGTGGACTGCAGTCGGGCGCGGCGCGCAATCCGCCGCGCGCTTTGCGCCGGCGACCGGACGCCAGCCGGTACTGGGCGGCCTCGCCGCATATTTGAACAGCAATGACGTCGCCTCCGATGCGGTTATTATCGCTCTGCCGATTTGCGATCTCGCCGCCGCGGCGACGCTGCTAATCGAAGCCGGTACCAGGCGCATTCTGATCGAGAAGCCGGCCGGCCTGACGGCGAGCGAGATTGAGGAGGTTGCCCGCAGCGCAATACGGGCGCGCGCCGACGTTTTTGTCGCCTATAACCGGCGCTTCTACGCGTCGGTCAGCGCGGCGCGAAGCCTGATTGCCGAGGATGGCGGGGTCACCTCCTTCCATATGGAATTCACCGAACTGGAAGACTGCATCCTCAAATCGGTCATCGATCCAGTGTTGCTGAATAACTGGTTCCTCGCCAATTCCAGTCATGTAGTCGATCTGGCGTTTTTCCTCGGCGGCGAGCCGGCGGAGGCGAGTGGTCTTGCCGCGGGCGCGCTGGGCTGGCATCCGCCGGGTGCTGCCTTTGTCGGGCACGGCCGCACCAAGGCCGGCGCGGTTTTCAGCTGGCACGCGGATTGGTCGTCGGCGGGAAGATGGGGGCTCGACCTGCGCACGTCGCGCCGCCGCCTGATTCTGCAGCCGCTCGAAAGCCTGGCCCTTCAGGACAAGGGAAGCTTCGCTGTTTCGCCCTATCCGATTGCTGACGAGCTCGATCGGCAATTCAAGCCCGGCCTATACCGGCAGATCGAGGCCTTCCTTTCTGACGATCCGGGCGCGACCGCGCTGCCGACGATCGCCGCTCACGCCGACATGGTGCGGCAGTGGTATCCCTCGATCTGCGCGCCGGCCGCGACGACGTCACCACGTCCGGCTTTGGCCGTCCACGCGCAATGAACCAGATCGCTCCGTCCGTGACGACGACAGACTATCATTTCGAAGACTTCACCGAGAAAGGCTATCGCTCAGCCCTGGTGCTCGCCTGCGCGCATTGGCAATTCGCGAGCTTCGACACGACGACGCGCGAACCGCATGTGCTGTGGCGCCACGATATCGATGTCTCGCCGAACCGCGCCGCGCGGCTAGCAGAAATCGAAAACGGTCATGCTGTGAAGGCGACTTATTTCTTTCTGTTGCACAGCGATTTCTATAATTGCATGGAACCGGCCACGCGCGACGTTATGCGCCGCATCGTGGGTCTCGGTCACGATATCGGCCTGCATTTCGACGTGACGTTCTATCCGGAAATCGACGGCGTCGAAGCCCTGGAGCGGCGCATTGCTTTCGAGTCAGACGTGCTCGGCGATCTGGCGGCAAAGACGCCGTTGGCGGTGTCGTTCCACAATCCGACGCCCGAGCAGCTCGAGCGCTACGACCAGCCGCGCCTGGCCGGTCTGGTCAATGCCTATGGCAAACCACTGCGCACCGGTTACTACTATGTGTCGGATTCCAACGGCTACTGGCGCTTCCACCGCCTGCACGACGTGTTGGCCGAGCGGGCCGCCCCGGCCTTACACGTTTTGACCCATCCGGAATGGTGGACACCTGAATGCGCCAGTCCCCGCGACCGCATCGTGCGGGCCGTCGAGGGCCGCGCGGCGAGTGGCCTGAAGGCCTATGACGCCTTTCTCGCGGCGCAGGGGCGCGAGAATGTTCGCTGATCGTGCCTGCGCGGCCGACCGCGAGCGCCTGCGGGCGGCAAGTTCGCAAAAGCGCATCGTCATGTGCGGCTGCGCCGAGGTCGGCGCCCACCTTGTGGCTGCCCTGATTGATGCCGGCGTGCGCTTCAGCCAATTCGTAGTACTGACACCGGAGCAGGGGCGACATTATGCGGTTTCGGGTTACGCCGATCTGCGGCCGCTCGCCGAGCGGCATGGCATTCCGATCCATGTGCCGAAGAACTACACGCTCACCGATCCGGGCGACGTCGCCTTTTTTCGCAAGGGACAATTCGATCTTCTCATTCAGGGCGGATGGCAACGGCTGTTTCCACCGGCGGTTCTCGAGACGCTGTCGATCGGCGCCGTCGGCGTACATGGCAGCGCCGATTTTCTGCCCAAAGGCCGCGGCCGTTCGCCGCTCAATTGGTCCTTGATCGAGGGCCGTCGGCGGTTCCTGCTGCACCTGTTCCTGATTAGGGCCGGCGTCGACGACGGCGACGTCTTCGCGGTGAAGGATTTCGACATCACGCCGTTCGACGACATCGAGACGCTGTATCTCAAAGTCGCCATGAGCACGCGCTGCGTGCTGCTGCGGTACTTGCCCGATCTGCTGGTGAGCCGGCTAGCGACGTGGCCGCAGGTTGGCGAGCCGAGCTATTACCCGAAGCGGACGCCCGATGACGGCCTGATCGATTGGGACAAGATGGATCTGGACCAGATCTACAATTTCATCCGCGCGCAGACGCGGCCCTATCCGGGAGCCTTCGGTCCGCTCGATGGGCGCACGCTGCGGATCTGGAAAGCGCGTCCATTCGACACACGGCTCGATTATCCTGGTGCGGCCTACGGCGCGGTGGTCGAGCGTTTCGGCGAGCGCCTCGTGGTCAATTGCCGTGGCGGACTGCTTTTGGTCGAAGACTATGAAACCGTCGCTTAAATCGGAAATCGCCTCGGCGGCGCTGGCGGGGCCTCGCAAGGTGCAGATCGCGCTGCCGGCAGTCGGCGAAGAGGAATGGCAGGCATTGCGCGAGCCGCTGCAGTCCGGCTGGCTGACCCAGGGGCCGAAAGTCGCAGCCTTCGAACGCGCGTTTGCAGAACGGCATCAGGTCAAATATGCGCTCGCCACCACGAGCTGTACGACGGCGCTGCATCTTGCGCTCGCGGCGCTCGGCGTCGGTCCCGGTGACGAAGTGATCGTGCCGTCGTTCACATGGGTGGCGACCGCCAATGCCGTGCTCTATTGCGGCGCCACGCCCGTCCTGTGCGATGTCGATTCGCGCACCAACAATATCGATCCGGAATCGATGCGCACCAAGCTTACGGCGAGGACCAAGGCGGTGGTGCCGGTGCATCTGTTCGGCCTCTGCGCCGACATGGACGCGATGCGCTCGGTACTGCCGGACCACGTCAAGATCGTCGAGGACGCCGCCTGCGCCGCCGGCGCCGCGTACCGGGGGCGGCCGGCCGGCGTGTTGGGAGACGTGGCCTGTTTCTCGTTCCATCCGCGCAAATCGATCACCGCTGGTGAAGGCGGCATGTTGGTGACCAATGACGCCGACATCGCGCGGCGCGCCGACGTGATGCGCAATCACGGCGCCTCGATCTCGGAGGAGCAGCGCCATCACGGTCCGCAGCCTTATTTACTGGCGTCATTCGACGAACTCGGCTTCAACTACCGCATGACCGACATGCAGGCCGCCGTCGGTCTGGTCCAGCTCGCCAAGCTCGATGGGTTCATCGCCGAGCGCAATCGGTGGGCCAACTTCTATCGCGAACAGCTAGGCGATCTCGCCTGGCTGCGTCACCCGGTAGCGCCGTATGACGGGCGTCACGCTTGGCAGGCCTACGTGACCACGGTGGATCCGCAGCGCGCGCCGCTGCCGCGCAACGCGTTGATGGCGCGGCTCCACGACGCGGGCGTGGCGACTCGTCCGGGAACGCATGCCGTCCACATGCTCGGTTACTACCGGCGACGCTTCGGTTATGCCGCCGATGATCTGCCGGGCGCGCGCGACTGCGAGCGCGACACCATGGCGATCCCGCTGCACAATCGCATGACCGCAGACGATTACCGCTATGTCGTCGATTGCATCAAAGACATTGCGCGCCACCCCTGAGCCGACCGCCGCGTGGCTGGCCGAGCTGCTTGGCGCGCCGCTGCCCGCCGAAGGCGCCTCGATCACCGTGCGCGGCCGTCCGCTCGTCATGCGCGAAGGCATCTTGCGCGCGCAGGACATGCTGTCGGCGGCGCAGGATCAGACGAGCGATACGTTCGGCTTCAAGTGGCAAAGGCGCGACACTTTCGACGGCGGTACGCTGAAATTCTTCCAGCCCTGGCTGATCGAGAAATACGGCAATGTCGCCGCCGCGCCATGGCTGTTCGCGACCAGCGATGCGCCCATTCTGCTCGACGCCGGCTGCGGCGCGGCGCTCTCGGCGCTTGGACTTTTTGGGCCAGTGCTCGACCGGTTGCGCTATCTCGGCGTTGATGTTTCGACGGCGGTCGACGTGGCGAAGGCCCGCTTCGCCGAACGCAGCGTCGCCGGCGCCTTCATCCAGGCCGATATCAACTGGCTGCCGCTGCCGGACAACGCCGTCGATCTAATCTTCTCCGAGGGCGTGCTTCATCATACCGATAGCACCCGGGACGCGCTCGCGGCGGTGGTGCGGCATCTGAAGGTCGGCGGCCGCATCCTGTTTTACGTCTACCGGACGAAAGGGCCGATCCGCGAGTTCACCGACGATTTCATTCGCGGCAAGCTGCAGACGATGACGTCCAAGCAGAGCTGGGCGGCGATGATGCCGCTGAGCAGGCTCGGCAAGGTGCTGGGCGACCTGAATATCGAAATCGAGATCCCCGAAACGATCGAACTGCTAGACATTCCGGCCGGTCGCATCGACCTGCAGCGCTTCTTCTACTGGCACGTGCTCAAGGCGTTCTATCGGCCAGAAATGTCGCTCGGCGAGATGAATCATTTGAACTTCGACTGGTACGCGCCGAAGAACGCGCATCGCCAGAGCGCGGAGGAGGTGCGGGCCTGGTGCGGGGCGATCGGGCTTGCGATTGAACATGAACGCGTCGAAGAGGCCGGTATTACCATGATTGCACGAAAGCTTTAAGCGACGATGTGCGGAATTGCAGGATATCTCTATTTTGACGGCCGCCCGGCGACGATGCCGGTTCTGCAGCGCATGACGCGCGCGCTGGCGCATCGCGGTCCCGACGGCGAAGGCCACTGGACCGATGGCGCGCTCGGTTTCGGCCATCGTCGGCTCGCCATCATCGATCTCAGCGCCGCCGCGGCGCAGCCGATGCTCAGCGGCGACGGCCGATTCGCCATCACGTATAACGGCGAGGTCTACAATTACCGCGAACTACGCGACGAACTGACGGCGCTCGGCCGCCGCTTCCGTTCGGCTTCGGACACCGAAGTCGTGGTCGAGGCCTTCGCCGAATGGGGTGCGGTCGCCGTCGAGCGCTTCAACGGCATGTTCGCGATCGCGCTCTGGGATCGCCGCGAGCGCACGCTGCTTCTGGCCCGTGATCGCTACGGCGTGAAGCCGCTTTATTACACGCGCATCGGCAACACATTGTTGTTTGCTTCCGAAGTCAAGGGCTTGCTGGCGCACGGCGCGCTGCAGCCTGCGATCGATCTCGACGGACTTGCGGAGTATCTGACGTTCCAGAATTTCTTCAGCGACCATACTCTTTTTCGCGACGTGCGCCTGTTGCCGCCGGGCACCGTGATGGAGATCGAAGCGGATGGCGCGACCCGAACGCGGCGGTTCTGGGATTTCCATTTTTCCGAGACGGAGACGGCCCCGGCGGACGAGATCCTCGAAGCACTCGATCAGGCATTCACCACGGCGGTGCGGCGGCAACTGGTCAGCGACGTTCCGGTCGGCTCGTATCTGTCCGGCGGCATGGATACCGGCGCGATCACCGCGATCGCCGCGCGCCAGCTGGCCAACATGTGCTCGTTTACGATCGGCTTCGATCTAACCTCCGCCTCGGGCCTCGAACTCGCCTATGACGAGCGGAAGCCGGCCGAGCGCATGAGCTATCTGTTCCACACGGAGCATTACGAGATGGTGCTCAAGGCCGGCGACATGCAGCGGGCGATGGCGGACGTCGTTTGGCATATCGAGGAGCCGCGCGTCGGCCAGTCCTATCCGAATTTTTACGCCGCCAAGCTCGCCTCGCGCTTCGGCAAGGTCGTGTTGTCGGGCGCGGGTGGGGACGAATTGTTTGCAGGCTATCCGTGGCGCTATTGGCGCTCGCCGGCCGGCGGCGGCTTCGAACAATATGTAGAGGACTATTATCGGTTCTGGCAGCGCCTGCTGCCGGACGACAACTACGAGCGGGTGCTGGCGCCGGTCTGGAACCAAGTTCGCCACGTTGATCGCCGCGCCATCTTCCGCTCTGTCTTCGCCGAAGCGCCTCTGCGGCTCGACGGGCCGGAGGATTACGTCAATCACTCGCTCTATTTCGAGGCCAAGACTTTCATGCACGGCGTCCTGACCATCGAGGACAAACTGTCGATGGCGCACGGCTTGGAAACGCGGGTGCCGTTCCTCGACAATGACCTCGTCGATCTCGCCTGCCGCATTCCGGTGCGCCATAAGCTCGGCGGTCTCGATCAGATGGTGCGGCTCGATGAGAACGACGCCGGGCCGAAGCAGGCGCGTTACTATTCCAAAACCCGCGACGGCAAGCTCATCATGCGCACGTTGATGAAGCGCTATGTGCCCGACGACATCGCCGACGGCGTCAAGCAGGGCTTTTCAGCCCCGGATGCCAGCTGGTTCCGCGGCGAATCGATCGACTATGTACGCGGCCGGCTGTTCGCCTCCAATGCCCGGATCTACGATTTCCTCGATCGCCGCACCGTCGAGGCGCTGCTCACCGAACATCTGCACGGCAAGGCAAACCGGCGCCTGCTCGTCTGGTCGCTGCTCTATCTGGAAGAGTTCATGCACTCGTTCATTTCCGCGAACGGCCGCGCCAGCGAGTTTGCCGCGGCATGACACCGGAAGCGCTGCAGAGCGCCTTGAACGAGCTGCGGTTCGCCCGCGAAGCCGAGCTGAAATCGCGCTATGCGCGCAGCCTGCCATTCGCAGACGGCCTGTTCGACCGCTGGGAGCGCGGGCGCCGGCTCGGGTTCGGCAAAGCCGCGTCGATCTACGACTCGGCCTGCGTCTTCGGCGACGTCGCGGTCGGCGCCGAGACCTGGATCGGCCCGTGGGTCATGCTCGACGGCTCGGGTGGCGGCATCCGCATTGGTTCGACCTGTTCGATCTCCGCGGGTGTCCATGTCTATACGCACGACACCGTGTTGTGGGCGCTATCCGGCGGTAAGCTCGGCCCGCGGCAGGGCGCCGTCGCCATCGGCGACCGCGTCTATATCGGTAGCCAAAGCGTCATCGGCCGTGGCGTAAGGATCGGCGACATGTGTGTGATCGCCGCCAACAGCTTCGTCCGCCACGACGTGCCGCCGCGATTGATCCTTGCCGGCGTTCCGGCCAAGCCAATCGGCCGCGTCGAGGGCGAGGACGAAGCAGTGCGGCTTGTCTTCGACGCCGAGTCCAGTGCTGCGCTCCTGTCGGCCAGCTTATGAAAATTTTGTTCGTCGACTGCTACCACCACTATCTCAATCCAACGAGCGGATTGGTGCCGACGCTGTTTGTTTCGGCGGCGAAGGAGGTGCGTTTCTATGGGCCGGGCTATTCGTCGGCAGCCGAACTCGGCGGCGGCATCCGCGCGTTCGTCGATCGCACCGGTCCCTACGACGGACTCGTGCTCGGTATGCAGGTCCCATTGTTCGCCTGGAATGACGACCGGCTGCAACGCAACGCGCTTCATGTGCGGAACTACAATGCATTCGGCTCGCCGGTCGATATGCTGTTACCGTTCTTCAAGGACGTGCTTGCCAATGTGAGACTGTTGCCGATCGCGCACCGGTTCATTTCGCTGCAGAATTTCGATTATTACGTCACCACATCGAGACACACCGACATCCTCGAAGCGCTCAACGCCTTTGTCATAACGCCTGGCCTGCAATTCGCGCCGGCGGCCGGCGCGTTGCCGGACTGGGCGTGGCAGGAACGGCACTTCCTGCGCAAGAAACACATGATTTCGAGCGCATGGATCGACTTTCTGCAGCGCTGGCCGGAGCGCGTGCTCAGTCTGCCGCACTTTGTCGCCGACAGCGAATTCTCGTTTCGTGGCTTGTCGGAGCGGAAACTGATCGTCTCCATTCCGGGCGTCGAATATGTCATGCGCAAGAAGGGCCGTGAGACCTTGAAGGCGCGCGGCTATCATCCGTCGACCAAGCCGATCTTTACCCTGCTGCGCGCCGCGGACCGACTCGCGCTGCGGCTTTATTCGAAATATCTGTTCCTGAAGATCTACCACGCGGCCTATCAGGGCAATCTGATCGACACGCGCTTTGCGTATACGGCGCGCGAAGGCTACGGCATCCCGCTGAGGAAGTTCTTCGAGATCCCGGCGGCCGGCGCAGTGATGCTGTGCCTGTCGCCGATCGGATTTGCCGAATTGGGATTTTCTGACGGCGAAAACTATCGCGAAGTGACACCTGAGGCCTTGCCGGATGTCATCGAGTCCCTGCTGCGCGATCCCGAGCGCGCGCAAGCTATCGCCTCGGCCGGACGCAAGCTCGTGCTCGATCGCCATTCGCTGGCGGCGCGCACGGGGCAACTGGCGCGCTGTCTTGATGCGATCGGCGCCGGCGCCTTCGGCGGTTCGGCCTGGAAGCGGGGCGAATTCGAGGTCCTGCCGCTGCAGGACGCGACGCCTGCGCCGCGCGTGCGAAGCGGACATGCTCTGACGTGAAACAGGTTTGGGACATCCTGCGCGACGCATACGCGCAGAGCGGTCACCGCCTACCGCTGCTCATGATGCTGCTTGTCGTCACCGGCATCAGCGACGGCGTCAGCATGGCGCTACTATACCCGCTCCTGGAACTCATCGGCATGGGGGGGACCGCGTCGGCCAATCCGGGGACGTTCGGCACAGCCCTGCATCAGTTCGAGGCCTGGTTCGATATCACGCCGACGCTCACCACTATATCGCTGCTTCTGATTGGTTCCTTTCTGGCGCAGGCCGGTCTCGTGATCGGCCAGAACTGGCTGCTGTTCGATCTGCAAAAAAAATACGTCGCGTACTGGCAACAGCGCCTGGTCGCGGATTTCCTCGGCGTCAACTGGTCCCATTTTGCCTCGCAAAAGCACGGCCAGCTCGTCAATGTCGTTCTGGTCGAATGTCCGCGGCTCGGTGCCGCCTTGTTCGGCATCCTGCAACTGATCGTGGCCGGCGTCGTCCTCTGTATCTACCTCGTCATCGCGGTGATCGTGTCGTGGAAGGTGACGCTCTGTCTGGGCGTGGCGTCATTGGCTCTGTTGCTGTTCGGCCGGCCCATTCGCCGCGCCACGCGCCGCTACGGCGGCGAGTTGGCGCAGATCAATGCCGACGTGGCGACCACGCTCAACGAGGTCCTGGCCGGCGCCAAGGTCATCAAGGCGAGCGCCTGCGAGCCGAAGGCGAACGCCCTGATGGCCGCGCAAATCACGCGATTGCGCGAAAATCTGACCTGGAGCGCGTTCCTGCCGAGCACGACACGTTCCGGCTTCGAATTTGCGGCGATCGTGATGATCCTCGCCGCCGTGCTGTACGGGTTGAAAGTCCAGCAGATCGGCGCGGCTCAGCTTCTCGTCATTATCGCGCTGATCGGACGGCTGTTGCCGCGGCTTGCACAGATCCAGCAGTTCAATAGCATGGTCATCCTGTGCGCGCCCGTCTACGCGCATTTGCGCGACATCCATGAGAGTTTCGCCGCGCATCGCGAAATGAGAACGGCGCAGACGGCGGCGGCGAAGCGCCTCGATCTTACGCTTCCGGTCACCGTGACTGCACGCGACCTGGTCATGCGCTATGGCGACAACACAGTGTTGAACGGAGTATCCTTCACAATTCCCTCTGGCCAAGTGGCGGGATTTGTCGGCCGTTCCGGAGCCGGCAAATCCACTCTGATCGATTCAATCATCGGCCTGGTGCAGCCGGCCGAGGGCGACATCGTCATCAGCGGCACGCCGCTCCGCGATCTCGATCTTGCCGCATGGCGCGAACGGATCGGCTACGTTTCGCAGGATACATTTCTGTTCCACGACACGATCGCAAGCAATATCCGCTGGAGCCTGCCGGCGGCGTCGATGGACGCCGTTGAAACCGCCGCGCGGCAGGCTGGTCTTGCGCCGTTCGTCGCGAACCTGCCGCAGCGCTATGAAACCCTCGTTGGCGATCGCGGCGTCAAGCTGTCCGGCGGCCAGCGCCAGCGCATCAGCTTGGCGCGCGCGCTCATCCGCGAGCCGGCCCTCTTGGTGCTCGACGAGCCGACCAGCGCGCTCGATTCGATCTCCGAGCAGGAGGTGATGAGCGTCATCAATGCGCTTCGGGGCAAGATCACCATCATCATCGTGGCGCATCGGCTGTCCACGGTGCGGGACGCCGATGTCATCTATGTGATGGACCAAGGCAGCATCGTTGAACAAGGCTCGTGGGCGGCGTTGAGCGAGCACAAGACAGCGTTTCATCGACTGCTGCAGTCGCAAACCCTCGGCGAACATATCTAGCAATTGATCAAACGAGCTTCTCGGTGATCGTCAACGCATCGAAAATGCCGGGATTCAATCCGCATTTTAAGGTCGGCGGTCGCACCGTGGGCGCCGGCGCCCCGGTTCTGATCATCGCCGAGGCCGGCGTATCGCATTTTGGCGACATAAAGCTTGCTTTCGATCTCGTCGACATGGCGGCGGAATCCGGCGCCGATGTCTTCAAAACGCAATTCTTCGACGTCGAGCAACTCTATGCCGAGCGAGCGCGGGACTGGCGCGACCGGCTGCGGCCGCGCAATCTCACGCTCGACCAGGCCAGCAAGCTCGCCGATCGCTGCCGGCAGCGTGATATTCTGTTCATGTCGACGGCTCATGACGAAAGCCGCATTCCCTGGCTCGTCGAGCTCGGCGTGCCGGCCATCAAGGTCGGCTCCGGCGAACGCAATAATCCGGGCTTCCTGGAAAAGCTGGCGCTGCTCGACCGGCCGATGATCGTCTCGACCGGCATGTATAATGACGACGATGTGCATGAAGCGCTGGCGGCTTGCGCGCGGGGCGGCTGCCGCGACGTGGCGCTCCTGCATTGCGTCACCAGCTATCCGACGCCGAACGATCAAGTGAATCTCGCCGCCATGGAGCGTCTGCGCGAAGCGTTCGACGGGCCAATCGGCTATTCGGACCATACCGACGGTTTTCTCGCGTCCTATGCCGCCGTCGCGCGGGGCGCCAAGGTGGTTGAGGAACATATTACGATCTTGCGCGACGTGCCCAATGCGCAGGACTGGAAAGTGTCCGCCGGGCCTGACAACTTCAAGCGCTTCGTAGCCGAACTGCGCCAGATTGAGGCAATGATCGGCGACGGGACCAAGGGGCCCGCGCCCTGTGAAATTCCCGCGATGAAATGGGCGCTGAAATCTCTCGTCGCGGCGCGCGATCTCGAAGCCGGACACCGGCTCACCGCCGACGATCTCGTCGCCAAACGGCCGGGCGACGGCGTGCCGCCCAATCAGATCGATCGTCTGCTCGGCCATATCCTGATCAAGCCGTTCCGTGCCGATGCGCCGATCCTGACCGATGACGTCGAAGCCGAATGAGACGGATCTGCATCGTCCTGACAACGCGCGGCAACTTCGCCAAGACGAAGACGGCAATGCGCGCCATCGTCGCGCATCCGAAACTCGAGCTTGCGCTCGTGGTCGGCGGCGCGCTGCTCAACCGCCAGTGCGATATTCTCGACGAGGTAATCAGCGCGGAATTCGAGATCGTCGGAAAGCTGGATTACATGATGGCCTCGGAAACGCCGGCTGCGATCGGCGCCTCAGCGGCAACCTGCCTGCTACGGGCGACCGACCTAATCGAACGGCTAAAACCACACGTGTTGATGGTGATCGCCGACCGTTACGAAACATTGGCATTGGCGCAAGCAGGCCTGATCGGCAATGCCCGCATCGCCCATCTCGAAGGCGGCGAAGTGTCGGGTTCGATCGACGAACGGATCCGCCATGCGGTGACCAAGCTTGCGCATTATCACCTAGCGTCCAGCAAGGAGGCCGCCGCACGCATCGTGCGGCTTGGCGAGGATGCCGCAGCGGTCGCTGTGGTCGGCTCGCCGAGCTTCGACTTGTTGCGGGATATTGATCGGGCGGGCTTCCAGCGGCTGCGGATGCGCCTCAACGGGGCCGCACCGGTTGACCCGACCAGACCATTTGTTCTGGTGTCGCAGCATCCAGTGGTCACGGAATATGCCGAGGCCAGGGCCCAATACGACACGCTGGCGGATGCCATTCTTGAACTGAAATTGCCAGCGATCTGGATCTGGCCGAACAACGATGCCGGCGCGCAATACGTGCGCGAGCCGCTGGCCCGGTTGCAATCGAGCCCGCAGGCGCCCCCGGTCGCGGTCATGACCGGACTTCCGATCGAAGAATATGGCGCGGCCCTCAGCCACGCCGCCTGTCTGGTCGGCAACAGCTCGAGCGGCATTCGCGAGGCCGCCTTCCTCGGCACACCGGTGGTCAATATCGGTTCACGGCAGACCGGACGCGAGCGCTGCGCCAACGTGCTCGACGTAGCCTGCGCAACTGTCGAAATCTCCGGCGCTGTGCGCCGGCAGATGGCGAACGGACGCTACGCCGCTGATCTGCGCTATGGCGACGGCAATGCCGGGACTAAGATCGCGGAATTTCTTGCCGATTACTGGCCGCCGCTCGACAAGGCGATCACGTACTGAACCATGGCCAAGCCGAAAGCCGTCTATTACCGCATACTCCGCTACCAGTGGGAGAATCGCGCCCTGCTCGATCGCCTGTTCGACGTGATCGAGCTGGACGATCCGCGCGACGACGATGCGCGGCTTGCCGACGCCGTGGTGCTGTTCGCGCCGCTCGGGTTCATCGTCGATGGCGCCAAGATGGATCGTTGTCCGCGACTGAAGGCGATCGCCTCGAACACCACGGGCATTCCGCATATCGAGGACGAGGCGGCGAGGGCGCGCGGCATCCGCATCTGCGCCTTGCACGACGAGGCTCAGTTTCTCGACACTATCACGCCGACCGCCGAACACACGATTGGGCTGATGATTGCGGCGTGGCGGCGCATTCCGGCCGCGCATCGTGCCGCAGCCGACGGCGCCTGGGATCGCCGGCCCTGGGGTGCGCCGCGCATGTTCTCCCGCATGAGGCTCGGCCTTGTCGGTTATGGCCGTCTCGGACGCAAGGTCGGACGGATCGCCGAGGCCATGGACATGGCGGTCGGATTTTACGACCCCGCAGTTCCCGGCGGCCAGCGGACGCTCGGCGAACTCGTCCGTCGGGCCGACATTCTGAGCCTGCATGCACCAAGCACGCCACAAACGCGCAATCTGGTGTCGCGCGCGGTGCTTGAGGAGCTGCCGCGCGGCGCCATGGTGATCAACACTGCGCGCGGCGAGCTTTTGGACCTCGATGCGCTGCTCGACCTGATGGATTCCGGCCATATCGCCGCCGCCGCGCTCGATACGATCGACGGCGAATTCGATCCGGATTTCAGCAAAACTTTCCGCGACAGCCGCATCGCGCGGGAAGCGCGCCGACGCGACAACCTGATCCTGACGCCACATATCGGCGGCTCAACCCTCGACGCCTGGTATGAAACCGAGCGTTTCGTCATCGAGAAAGTGGCGCACGCTTTGGGAATTGCAGCGCCACCAAGCTTTGAATGTGCAGGGAATGTAGCTAAACTCGGCAATTCGGCCGGCTAAACCTTGATGCGAGTGTCATGACTTTGCGCTCTCACCGCGTCTTCCTATGTGACCTGACCTACACACAACAGACGATCTCGTCCGATGTGATGCCGGCGGCCATCGGCTGCATCGCTACCTATGCCGAACGCGAGCTCGGCACGCGCGTCGCCATCGACATTTTCAAGTTCCCGGAGCAATTGATCGAGGTGCTGCAATCGGGCGAGCCGCCGGATGTCATCGGCTTCTCCAATTATGCTTGGAACGAGGATCTGAGCACGCAGTTCGCCAAGGTCATCAAGTCACAATTCCCGGCCGTGATCACTGTCTTCGGCGGTCCGAACTATCCGACGATGCCCGCCGAACAGGAGCGTTTTCTGCGCAAATATCCGCAGATCGATTTCTACGTCGTTAAGGAAGGCGAGGTCGGATTTGCCCGCTTGATCGAGGCGCTGGTCGCCGCCGACTTCCGGCCGGACGAGGTGCCCCTCAATATGCCATCTGTGCACCGGGTCACCCGCGATGGTGAGTTCTTCGCCGCGCCGACGATCGCGCGCATCCGCGACATGTCGGACATTCCGTCGCCCTATCTCGCCGGCAAGCTCGACAAGTTCTTCGACGGCATCATGCTGCCGATCATCCAGACCAATCGCGGCTGCCCGTTCCAGTGCACCTTCTGCGTCGAGGGCGTCGACTACTACAACAAGGTGGCGAAGACCAAGAGCCTGGAAAAGCTCGAAGCCGAGCTCGAATATATTGCAAGCCGCATGGCGAAGCTCCGCGACGAACGCAACGGCCGCGCCGACCTGCACATCGCCGATTCCAATTTCGGAATGTACAAGGAAGATCTTCAGATTTGCCATGCCATCGCCAAGCGGCAACGGCAATATGCCTATCCCGAATATATCAACGTCGCGACCGGCAAGAACCACAAGGAGCGGGTGCTCGAAGCGGCGTCGGTGATCAACGGCGCGCTGCGGCTATCCGGATCGGTACAGAGCCTAGACCAAACGGTGCTGCGCAACATCAAGCGTTCGAACATCGACGCCAGCCAGATCATAGATCTGGCGCTCGATGCCGCCAGGATCGGCGCCAATTCCTATTCCGAAATCATTCTCGGCCTGCCGGGTGACACGTTCGAAGGCCACTTGCGAAGCACACGAATCATCGTCGAGGCGGGCTTCAACATCGTCTGCCTCTATCAGCTAATGCTTTTGCCAGGCACCGATTTGGCGTCTGATGAAAGCGTAGACAAATGGCAGATGGTCACGCGCTATCGCGCCATCCCGCGCTGCTACGGTCACTACGAGCTGTTCGATCAGGAGATCAACGCCTGTGAGATCGAGCGCATCTGCATTGCCAACGACACCTTGTCGTTCGAGCAATATTTGCAATGCCGCAAGCTGCATCTCGCCATCAATCTCTTTTACAATGACGGCGTTCTCAAGGAGGTGCTTCGGTTCATCAAGATGCTCGGCCTTTCGATTTTCGATTGGCTGGTCTTTATCTACGAGGACCGGGATAATGTGCGCTTCCTAAGCCTGGTTTCACAGTTCCTCAAGGAAACCGAAACCGAGCTGTGGCGTGACGGCGAAGAGTTTCGTGCCTTCACGCGCCAGCGCGATAATATCAAGAAATTCATCGCCGGCGAGCTTGGCGCCAATCTTATCTTCAAATATCGCGCCTTGGCGCTGC
>Ga0182024_10004685_pt1 | contig 31230 bp, 29 predicted proteins | sample P32metaG_FD_120480 | JGI IMG/M metagenome (GOLD analysis project Ga0182024, IMG submission 120480) | Permafrost microbial communities from Stordalen Mire, Sweden - P3-2 metaG (Illumina Assembly) | ecosystem: Environmental > Terrestrial > Soil > Wetlands > Permafrost | place: Sweden: Stordalen... | reverse complement strand
TGCCGCAATGATATGGGAGCGCCGTGGGTTGGTGCGGAGACTTTTAAGCGCAGCGCCTGTATTGATCAATACAGGCCAAGCTTGAAAGGCTTTGCAACGGCCCGCGCCGCCCCACAGCATGCGTCAAATTAAATCGAAACTGCTCTAGCCCGCCGGCTGCAAGACCTGCCCGTGCGCCGCGGGGACTGCGCGCCTCCGGAGAAAGCCGGCAACGCCGAGGACGAAGCATCCCGCGGCGGCGATTTGATAGCCGGTGAGGCCGTCGAGGATGCGCGGCGTATCGCGCAGGTACTCGTGGAAGAAGCGGAACAGGCCGTATGCCATGAGGTAAATGTGAAAGTGCTGGCCGGGCAGGGCGCCCTTGCGGCGCATGAGGAGGAAGACGGCGGCGCAGAGCAGGTTGAAACCCATCTCGACCGGCACGGCGGGCCAGCGCGCCTGGCCGAAGGGGTCGCGCATGGTGTACCACGCGGGCGTGCAGGCGATGCCCATGCAGCAGCCGTGGAGCAGGCAGCCGACGCGGCCAATGGCCACCGATAACGGGACGATGGTTGCGAATGAATCGCCGGTCGGCTCGCGGTAGCCGGACGCCTTCTTCGCAAGCTCCACCGCCGCATAGCCGCCGAGCAGGGCGCCGACGATGCTCTTGCCCGTTGCCAATGCGAGCCACATGCCGGGCTGGCCGATGTGCAGCCAGCCTTCGGCGGCGAGGTAGGCCAGTTTCGCCCCCGCGAAGGCGCCGCCGAGCGCGGCGCCGTAGATGCCGATGAGCCGCTCATCCTTGCGCGCGAGGCGGGACCAGAAGATGCCGCTGACGATGATGCCCGCGAGCATCAGCAGCGGATACGGGGACCACTTCATGCGGTCGCGAAGCCGGAGTAATACCGGCAGAAGGAATCGAGCTGCCCATCGGGGCGGATGACGTGGGTGCAGCAGCGGTCGATCCGGTCCTGGTCCCAGGTCCACGCATCCATGAAGGGCTTGATGAAAAGGCGGAACGTGTCGGACTCCTTGAGCTCGAACGCGTGGAGCAGCTCCGCGAGCGGCTCGTTCTCGCAGCCGCACTGGGCAAGATCGCCCAGGGAGTAATTGATCTTGTCCTGGAGGAAGCCCTGCATCCGGGTGAAATCGATGAAATCGCTCACCGAGCGGACGGCTCCCTGCATCTTCAAGAGATAGCCGATAGTCGCGCAATTGGGATCGCCGCACGGCAGCGGGGTGAAATCCTCGAATCGCAGTCTCTCATTCGATTGGCCCACGGCGGCGAGGATGATGTCCGCGGTGTTGAGCCGGCCGGGTGGAGCTTTCAAACCATTTTCGGTTGTCGAGTTATGCGTCCGCCCGCTCAGGAACATCGGCTGGAAGGCGACGCCGCGCACATTGGAGAATTGCAGCCCGTAGTCGATGGCCTCCCATACGTGCGGCAGATTCTCCGGGGTCACCGTCATCGCGAGGGTGACGGGCACGCCCATCTCCTCGCAGCGGCGGATGGTCCGGTCGCGGATCGCGCGGAGATCCGCGCCCCGGAGTTCCCGCTGGCCGGCCGGCTGCGGGCCGTCAAATTGGAGGTAGAGCTGAAAGCGGCGCTCGACGAATGTCTCGCCGAGCTGCTTCGCGAAATCCGAGTCGGTGGCGATCCGCACGCCGTTCGTATTGAGCAGCACGTAGCCGATGTGCGGGTGCGCCTGCGTCCACGCGAGCAGCTCGAAGAACCGGGGGTGGAGCGTAGGCTCGCCGCCGGAGAGCTGGAGAATCTCGATCGGCCCCTTGCGCGCGATGACGCCGTCGATGCGGCGTTGCAAATCCGCGAGCGGGATCGCGTCGAGCCGCGGGCCGCTCGCGCCGACGGGGGAATCGGCAAAACAAGTGGGGCAGGCGAGGTTGCAGGTATTGACGATCTCGATCAGGGCGAGGCAGGTCGAGAGCGTCTCGAATGGGCCCTCGCCGCGGCCGGCGGCGTTGCGCCCGAGCGTGCCGGGCTGGCCCTCATCCGATGCGGAGCAGGCGGCGCCCCCGCAGCAGGCATTTTGCGGATCGCCCTGTGCCAGCCAGTAGAAACGCGCATCCGAGGCGATGCAGATGGCGCTCGTGCCATGCTCCGCGCATGTTTTCTTAAGATAGACCTTTGCGTCCTTGCCCTGCGCCACGCGGATCACCTCCGCCGGCGCCGGCTCGCGGCAGACGGGACAGCGGCTGGTGGTGCGCTTGAGGAGCGTCTCGGTGGCGAGGTTGAGATGCATCGGTCAGCGGATGGTGAACGTGGAGAAAACCGACATGCCAGCCGCGCACCCCGCGACGGAGACTGTGCCCGTGACGATCATGAGGATGCAGAAACAGAGAATCGCGCAGCCGATCTTGCTGCCGGTGGTTGTATTCACCCGCGCCAGCCAGATGCTCAGGCAGAACGCGGTAACCGTGGCGAGGAGAAGCCCCACGAGCGACCAGGGGATCCAGTTGCCCTCCTTCGGGTCGGCGAGCCCGCCCAGCAGCGTCGAGACGACGCAGAGCGCGGGCGGGGTGAAGAGCAGGAGCCATTGCCGGGCGTTCTTAGGTTTATCCCAGGTCATCGGTAACTATGGTTGGAGCCCATGACGATAAGGCAGCATCCGGCGAAGGCCACGCCGGCCACGACGCAAAGAATGACGAAGCCGAGCAGGATGCCGACGAAGAACTGCGAGATGCCGTTTTTGCAAAATTTCCCCGCCCACATGATGCCGCCGGCAAAAGCCATCAACAAAAGGAGCGGCACCACGCCGCCGAGCACGCCTTCCATTTAAACGGCCTCCCTTGGATAAAGCGCGATGTACGCTACGGCGATCGCGCCCGCGATCACGGTGCCGAGGGCGGCCTGGCGCCACGCGATCATGTGCTGGCCCACCACAATGAAGCCGAACGCGCACTCCAGCGCGCCGCGCACGATGCCAGCGCGCACCCAGTTTACATTCCGCAGCGGATCGCCGGCGGCGCAGGCGCAGCCGACGCCGAGGCTGATGAGCGCGCAGCCCCAGAGGCCGATGACGTAGCACTCCATCGGCGCGAGGCCGTAGAAGCCGAACGCCAGGCCAATCCTTGCCGGCATGGCCATGAACGAAGCCCCGAGCGCGAGAAGCACCGTCGCATCCGCGGCGAGGAGGACGCGCAACATCCGCAGCCTGAGGGGATTCGCGGGAGCCATGCGCGCAACCGTAGCGGTTTACAGCCGCCTCGGCCATCACGTTTTGGCCGGGCGCTTACGCATTCAGGCCTGCCCGCCATGCACCCGGGCGGCGACTTTCAGCCGGAGCGCATTTAGGTTGATGAAGCCGGTTGCGTCGCTCTGGTTGTAGGCCTGGGTAGGGTCGGCTTCCATGGTCGCGATGTGGGGATTATAGAGGCTGACGGGGGATTTGCGTCCGGCGGTGATGATGTTGCCCTTGTAAAGCTTGAGGCGCACGGTGCCGGTCACGTTCTTTTGCGATTCCATGACGAAGGCCTGCAGGGCCTCGCGCTCCGGCGAGAACCAGAAGCCGTAGTACACCAGCTCGGCGTACTTCGGGATGAGCGAGTCGCGCAGGTGCATGACCTCGCGGTCCATCGTGATCGACTCCACCTGCCGGTGGGCGTAATGGAGGATGGCGCCGCCCGGGGTCTCGTAAACGCCGCGCGATTTCATGCCTACGAAGCGGTTCTCCACCAGATCGACGCGGCCGATGCCGTGCCGGCCGCCCAGCTTGTTGAGGACGCGCATCACCTGGAGCGGGGTGAGTTTCGCGTGATTGGCGGGATCGTAGGCGATGCCGGTGATCTTTAGGTCCTGGAGCAGGCCATCGAGCTCGTGGCAGCCGATGCCGGTGCAAATGCCGCGCTCGAAATCGAGCTCGACGTACTCCGCCTTGTCCGGAGCTTCCTCAGGCGAGACGCTGAGGATGTACATCTCGCGGGCCTTTTCCGCGCTCGCGTCGAACCATGGATCCTCCAGGATGCCGCTCTCGAAGGAGATGTGGAGGAGGTTGCGGTCCATGGAGTAGGGCTTCCTGGCGGTGGCCGCGACCGGGATGCCGTTTTTTTCCGCGTAGGCGATCATCTCCGCGCGCCCGGGGAATTGCTCGCGGAAGCGCTCCTGCCGCCACGGGGCGATGACCTGCAGCTCGGGGGCGAGGGCGGCGGCGGTGAGCTCGAAGCGGACCTGGTCGTTCCCCTTGCCGGTGGCGCCGTGTGCGACGGCGTCGGCTTTTTCCGCGCGGGCGATCTCGACCATGCGCTTGGCGATGAGCGGGCGGGCGATGCTTGTGCCGAGGAAGTATTGGCCCTCGTAGATGGCGCCGGCCTGGATCATCGGGAAGATGAAGTCGCGGGCGAACTCCTCGCGCAAATCATCGATGTAGCACTTGCTCGCCCCGGTGCGGAGGGCCTTCGCGTCGAGGCCATCGAGCTCCTCCTCCTGCCCCACGTCGGCGCAAAAGGCGACGATCTCCGCCTGATAGGTTTCCTTCAGCCAGGTGAGGAGCACGGAGGTATCAAGCCCACCGGAGTAAGCGACCACGATTTTCATAAGGGGGCTCTTTTTATGGAACGGCCGGGGGAATGGGAAGGGCATTCGTGGTGCGCGCGGGCCGGTGGCTCTGGGTAGTGCCCCTGGCGTGCGGTGGCATGGGATTGGCTCTTATTAGAGGGGTGTTGAAAGCGCTCCTGTTTCCTGTCCTCCTTGCCCTGCCGACTGTTGGTTTTGCCGATTCCCTTCCCACCGTGGGACTTCCGCCGACTATTCCGCTCGTGACGCCGCTCGTGTCGACCGGTACGTCCGGCGTTTCCATCCAATTTACCAGCGCGGGGCTGACCTCGCTGAAGTGGAATGGCACGGAGATGCTCGCCACCGGGATGCCGACGCTTGGGTATGTCGGCCTCGTGCATTCGGACGGGAGCTGGACCTCCGGCGATGGCAGCCCGGTCTCGACCGCGGATGTGCCTAACCAGACGCTGACGCAGAAACTCGCGTGGGGGACCATCCGGTATGTTTACTCGACGACGGCGACGCAGCTCTTCGCGGATGTGACGATCGAGAATACCTCATCGACGGCGGTGGGCATGTTCATCGTCCAGCTCGCGGAGGTAAAATTTCCGGTCACGCCCACGGAGTACGATGGGTCCGACCCGATGGTGGCGTGGGGCATGGGCTCGCCGTCGATCATCCATACCTCCTTCGGCACCGGGAGCCTCGCGGTGACCGATGAGGATGTCGCCAATCCGCTGATGATCGGCTACCCGTGGGCCCTCGACGCGGCCAAGACGACCTTCCCGCTCCGCATCCTGACGGGCAAGGATGCGATGTACCCCAGCAGCTTCCCGTTCATCAACCGGCCGATCCCCGCGGGCGGGTCGCTCGAGTTCAGGATCGGCTTCCGGTTCGGGCCGGCCGACGCCACGAATTACCAGCTGGCCGGCGATATTTACCAGCGGTTCGCGGCGACCTTCCCGCAGACGCTCAACTGGACCGACCACCGGCCGATCGCGCAGCTCTTCCTCACCAATTATAATGGCACCTACCCGACGAACCCGCGGCGGTGGTTTGGCGATGGGGCCGTCGATACGACTACGCCGGCGGGGATCGCCGCGTTCCAGCAGCGCGTGCTGGCGTATGCGGATACCGCGGTTGCGATCTGCAAGGCGGAGAACGCGCAGGCGGCCATCACTTGGGACATCGAGGGGGAGCAATTTCCGCAGGCCACCAGCTATATCGGCGATCCGCGGCTGGTCGATGTGATGGCGCCGGAGATATCGGGGGTCATCGACGCGTATTTCAAGAAATTCACGGATGCGGGGATCAAGATCGGCATGACCATCCGCCCCCAGCAGCTTGTGCTCTCCGATAGCAACCAGCAGGCGAACCAGGAGGAAGTGGCCGACCCGGGGCAACTGATGATCGACAAGATCACCTATGCGTACAATCGCTGGGGGGCCCGGGTGTTTTATGTCGATTCCAACGGGGCCGCCGATAACCCCATCGACGTCAGTTTCTTTCAGAAAGTGACCACGGCGTTCCCGGATATCCTGCTCATCCCGGAGCACTCGAACATGCAGTATTACTCCATCACGGCGCCGTACGGGCAGCTCAATATGGGGGTCACGGGGACGCCGCCGGACGTGCTTTGGGCGTACCCCCAGGCATTCCGGGTCTTCACGGTCAGCGACGGGGATGTGACGGACAATATGGCCGCGCTAGTCAGCTCCGTGATGCGCGGCGACGTGCTCTTTTTCCGCGGCTGGTTCGCGGCGAACGAGAACCCGCAGGTGGAGCAAATCTACGGGACTGCGCAGTTGACAAACAGTAATAAGTAGGAGAAATCATGCTTACGAAAATTCTTTTCGCCGGGTAAAGGGACGCAACTCAGTTGCGGAAGAGTGTGGCCTCGTGCCTATTGCGTTACACAAGCCCAATTAGGGTTAGATTCTCTGCCGTTGGATTGAAGGCTGGCGCTTTCATGCCAACAAATCTGCGGATTATTTATTGTTTGTCATGTGCATAGATCCGCAAATCTATCAGCAGGCGGCGGCTGGGACCAAATAATGCTCTGAGCATAGGGCGTCATGCCCAACAATGATTCCCGCACACTGACGCGAGTAACGAAAACAGCCGTCGTCCACAAGGTGATCGACATCACCCCGGAGCCGGCGTCCCCATCGACTAAACTGCCTGTTGCCCAGTGGCTTGCGATTGCGAGCCGCCACCGGGGGGTGGTCATTTGCGCGGCCGCGGTTGTCTTCGCCGTGATCATTGCGATGCTGGCGCTTTTCCACCGCTCCAAGACTCCCGCGGTTGCGGCGCTGCCGGCACATTCTGCCCCGGTTGCGGGGCAGGCACCGGTTATTGCGCAAAAAATCGCGGAAAAACCGGCCCAGCCGGTGATTGTGGAGCTCAATCTGCCCACGGCCGTGCAGCAGGGCCTCGTCGAGTGTCTCTGGCGCGGGAATGGCAAGGACCGCCTCGTCATGGATGCGCGCAACCTGAGCGGCCAGCCGCTGCGGCTTCACATGGGGGCGGGCCAGCTCCTGGCGTCGGTCGATTCCACCATCGTGGTGCTCAAGTCGGCGACCCTCGACTTTGCCCCGCGCGCCGACCGGCACGAGGAGTTCGCCACCATTGCCACGTCCGCCGCGAACAAGGTCGCGGGGGCGGAGTTCCACCTCTCCGCCGGGACTCTGCCGGACCTGGACAAGCTTTTCGCCTATGTGGCGGCGCATCCCGAGGCGGCTCCCGGGGCGATCCAGACCGCGGCGCTCATCCTTACCGAGAACCTGCCGCTTTCGGCGTTCGCCAAGTTTAATGAACTGAGCGCCGGGGCGGAGAACATCCAGGAGAGCCAGGACTTCAAGGCGGATACGTGCGACATCCTCGCCGCGCTGACGATTATGCGGGACCTGGGCATCGACCGGCCGCTGGCCGTCACCATCGACCCCCAGCTCGAGGTCGAGGCGATGATCGATCCCGGCGCGCACAGCCTCGCGGTAAGCTATTACGGCATCAATGACGAGTGGGCTTACTGGAAGAACCAGTTGCTCCAGGGCGACCCGTCGACCCGCCATTATGCGCTGTACGGGATCGCCCGTTACTATCCCGCTGTGGCCCTGCGGATGCTGCCGAAGTGGGCGCGCCAGGATTCGATGAGCCCCGTTTACCGCATGTCCGCCGTCGAGGCGCTGGCACAGACGGGCAAGGCGGACGCGATCCCGATCCTCCGGGAGCTGGAGCGCGAGTTCGGCGGCACGACGGACCTCGGGCACGCCGCGCATCTCGCGGCGAACTTCCTCGATGCGCAATTTGCGCGCTCGAACAAGGTGGGCGACCGCTTCTCCGGCGCGACGCAGCACCGCCAGGGCGTGCTCGCGAGCGCTGGCAACTGACGGTTCCCCGCGGAGATTGAACATTCAGGCGCGAGGGAGGCCCCTGCTGGCGCCCTCTTCAGGAAGCCACTGGACAACCCCCTCGGGTTCCCCCATATTCCCCGCCCCATGCTTTCGTTGTCCATCAATTTTCTGCTCGTGATCCATGTGATGGTATCCGTGCTGATCATCTTCATCGTTCTCATGCAACGGCCTAAGAGCGAGGGTCTTGGCGCGGCTTTTGGCGGCGGCATGACGGAGAATCTCTTCGGCGCGCAGACCTCGAATGTCCTCGCGAATGCCACCCGCTGGCTGGGAGGCATCTTCTTTTTCCTGACGCTGCTGCTTTCCATCCTCTACGCGCGGCAATCGATGCAGCACAGCGCCATCCAGGCGGCCGCGATCAAGGCCGCGGCAATGGCGACGCCCGAGCCCACCGCGGCCCCGAGCCTCGGCACGGCGGCGCTTTCCGGCACCGAGGCGCTCTCCGGCACCGGTGCGGCGTTCGGCGGCGCGGATATGAAACTCGGCGTTCCGGCGGCCACGCCCGCGCTTTTGCCCGCGCCGACGCTCGGAGGCAGCCCCGCTCCCAGCGCCAAGCCCGGCAATTGACCGCTGGCGCGACTCCGGCGAGATGGCCACGCTTCGTCTCCGGGCACTGATTCTCGCGGCTGCCGCGTCGCTCCTCCTCGGCGGGTGCAACCGCGCCACGAATCGCGCGGACTTTGTCTTTCTCAATGGGGCGGAGCCGGAGACGCTCGACCCGTCACTGATCACCGGGCAGCCGGAGGGGCGCCTTGCGAGCGCGCTGTTCGAGGGGCTCACTTCCTTCGATGAGTTCGGCAGGACCATCCCGGGCGTCGCGGAAAAGTGGGACCTCTCGCCGGATGGGCGGGTCTATACCTTCCACCTCAGGAAGAACGCCCGGTGGAGCAATGGCGACCCGGTTACGGCGCGCGATTTCCGCGACACGTGGCGGCGCACGCTCGCCCCGGAGACGGCGGCGGAGTACGCCTACCAGCTCTTCTATCTTCACAATGGGGAGGCGTTTTTTAATGGAAAGATCACCGATTTCTCGCAGGTCGGCGTCGCGGCGCCGGATGACTGGACGCTCCGGGTGACGCTCGACAATCCGACGCCGTTCTTCCCCGATCTCTGCGCGACGACGCCGCTTTTTCCCGTCCATCTGCCGTCCGTGCAAAAGTGGGGCGATGAATGGATCAAGCCGGGCCACCTAGTGGGCAACGGCGCGTACCAGCTCGCGGAGTGGCGGATCAATGACCGCATCCGGATGGTCAAGAATCCGTACTATTGGGACAGCGGCCACGTCTCGATGACGAGCATCGACGCGCTCCCGATCAGCCGCGCGAATACGGCGTTTAACTTCTACTCCGCCGGCCAGGCCGATCTCATCCTGGACAAGGGGCTCACGCCGCTCGCGCTCATCACGGATTTGCGCAAGCGGCCGGACTTTCATTCCGCGCCATTCCTCGGGAGCTACTTTATCCGCTTCAATGTGACGCGGCCCGCGTTCAAGGATGCGCGGGTGCGGCGGGCCATCGCGCTGGTGATCGACAAGCGCCTCATCGTGGAGAAGATCACCCGCGCCGGGGAGGTGCCGGCGGAGAGCTTTGTCCCGCCCGGCGCGGCGGGCTACCAGCCGCCGCCCGGCCTCCAGCGGAATCCGGACGAGGCCCGCGGGCTGCTGGCCGATGCCGGGTACCCCGGCGGCAAGGGCTTCCCGCTGGTGACTTACCTTTATAGCGAGGGAGAATTGAACGAGGCAATCGCCGTCGAGCTGCAAAGCATGCTTCACAACGAGCTGGGCATTAATATCGCGCTCCAGCGCCAGGAGTGGAAAGTCTATCTCAACTCGATGAGCAACCTCGACTTTGACTTATGCCGGTCGAGCTGGGTGGGGGACTATGATGACCCGAATACCTTTCTCGATATGTTCGTGACCGGCGGCGGAAACAATGACTGCGGCTACTCGAATCCGAAGTACGATCAATTGATCGCCGATGCGGCGCGCGAGGTCGACGGCAAGAAGCGATTCGATATCTTCCGGCAGGCTGAGCATATGCTGGTATCCGAGGAGGCGCCGATCTGTCCGCTCTATTTCTATGTAGGGATTCAATTCTACAATGGCGGCCGGCTGGGCGGGATGGGGGCAAACCTGCTCGACAACCATCCTTTGCAGCGGATGTATTGGAAGACGGCCAGATAAGGATGCATCTCGAACTTCGAACTTCGAATTCCGGCCGGACTCCGCGATGAGTTACATTCTCTATTGCATCTACCGGGGGTTAGCGTGGCTGGTGGCGCTGCTGCCGCTCCCGGTGAGCTTCACGCTGGGGCGCTGGCTGGGGCTGATCGCGTATTATATAGCCGGGCCTTACAGGGCGCTCGTCCTGCGCAATCTCGGCATTGCGTTTGACGGGGAAAAATCGCCGGCGGAATTGCGCTGCCTCGCGCGCGAGCACTTCGTGACGCTTGGCGCGAATCTCTTCTCCTCCTTCAAGCTCGCGACGATGAGCCCCGAGGCCGTCTCGGCCCGGGTGGATATCGTGAACATGGCGGCCCTTCACAAGGCGGCGGAGCCGGGGAAGGGCGTCGTGCTCATCCTCTCGCACCTCGGCAACTGGGAGCTGCTTGCGCAGCTCGTCCCCCACGGGCCGCCGGGCCGGCTGGTCGGCACGGTTTACCAGCCGCTCGGCAATCCGTATTTCGACCGCCACGTGAGGGAAGCCCGCGCCCGGTTCGGCCTTGTGCCCTTCGACCGCCGGCGCGGCTTTGGCGAGCCGATCAAATTCCTGCGCGAGGGCGGCGTCGCGGGGGTGCTCGTCGATCAGCATGCGGGCGATGGCGGCATCTGGACGCCGCTCTTTGGCCGGCTGGCCTCGACCTCGCCGCTCGCCGCCACCATGGCGCTGCGCACGGGGTCGCCGCTCGTCCCGGTCGCCGTTTATACCACCGGCCGCGCGCGCTGGCGGCTGGTCGTCTCCGATCCGCTGCCGCGGGAGACGACCGACCCCGGCCAGTTGACGGCCGCGATCAACCGGAGGCTCGAGGAGCAGATCCGCGTCTCGCCGGCGGACTGGTTCTGGATGCACGACCGGTGGAAGACGCCGGAGCCGGACTTCCTGCTGGTCGGTTACAAGCGCGGGGTCACGCTGCCGCCGGGCTTCCCCGCGTCGCGCCTCAAGCCGTTCCGCATCCTCATCCGGTCGACTAATTGGCTGGGCGACGCCGTGATGAGCGCGCCCGCCGTGCGCGCCATCAAGGCGGGGCGTCCGGACGCCCATGTCACGATCCTCTCCCCGGCCAAGCTCGCCGATTTCTGGAAAACGATGCCCGAGGTCGACGAGGTGCTGCCCATCGCTTCCGGCGAAAGCCCGTTCTCAGTGGGGGGGGAAATCCGGGGGCGCTTCGACGTGGCGTTCGTCTTCCCAAATTCCGTGCGCGCGGCGCTCGAGGTGGTGCTCGCCGGGATCCCGCGCCGCATCGGCTACCGGAGGCCGTGGCGCGGGAGGGCCATCAATGCCGTGGTCCCGGACCCCCCGCCGGGGCCGATGATCCACGAAGTGCATCATTACCTGGAGATGGCCCGGTACGCGGGCGCCTGCATCGATCCGGGCATCGCCGACCCGCCGCCGCCGCCCAATCCCGATGGCCCGCTGCTGCTCGGCCTCGTGCCGGGCGCGGAGTATGGCTCGGCCAAGCGCTGGATGCCGGAGAGCTATGCCGCCGCCGCGCATCGCATCCGGGAGAAGACCGGCGCGCAGTGGCGCATCCTCGGCGTCGCGGCAGATCTCCCCGCAGCCGAGGTGATCGCGACCCGGCTCGATGGCCAATGCGAAAACCTTGCCGGCAAGACCACGCTCGCGGAGCTGATCGAGCGCCTTCGCGAGTGCCGGCTCGTGCTCACCAATGACACCGGGGCGATGCACCTGGCGGCGCACCTGGGGGTGCCTGTCGTCGCGATCTTCGGCTCCACGGAGAACCGGCTCACCGGGCCGCTGGGCCGCGCCAGCCGGGTGCTGCGGCATCACGCCGTGTGCAGCCCGTGTTTCCTGCGCGAGTGCCCGCTCGATTTCCGCTGCATGCACTCGATCACCGTCGAGGAGGCTGTGGCCGCGGTGCTCGAGGAGCTGCGGCGCGCTTGATCGCGCCGCGGGTCAGAAGTTGAGGTCCTTGCGCTCGGCCGACTGCGTCTCGTAGTTATTGAAGATCGCGTCCTTGACCCGCGCGGCCGGGATGACCTTGCTGGTGATCAAATCGAGGTTCCCATCCACCCCGATCACCGCGATTGCGAACTTGCCGGCCACGCCGTAATCCGCGGCGACCTGCGCGGGATTGGCGGCGAGCACAAAGGGAATGTCCGAGGGGACGTCGGCGGGCCCCTCCGCGATCGCGGCGACGAAGACCACCTTTTCCGTCGCGAATTGGCCGTACATCTCCTTGAGCCGGTAGACCTGCCTGCGAAAATCCTTCCCGCGCGCGCTGCGCGTGATGACGAGCACGACCGCCTGGCCGCGAAAACTGCGCAGGCTGCTCGCCTTGGGGGTCCCCTCGAGGCCGAAGTTCGGCGCCGGGCGCACGACCATCGCCTCCGCGGTCGCCGCCAGGGCGAGGACCAGCGCCCCGCGCAAAAACGTCCTCATACCTTCATGATCTCCGCTTCCTTGGCGGCGATCGCGTCGTCGATGCGCTTCACCGATTTATCGGTCAGCTCCTGCACTTCCTTCTCGAGGCTCCGGAGCTCGTCCTCGGTGATGCTGCCCGCCTTTTGCGCCTTCTTGACCTCGTCGATGCCTTCGCGCCGGTGGGCCCGGATGCGGACCCGGGCCTCCTCGGCCATCTGCTTGATGGTCTTCACGAGCTCGCGGCGGCGCTCCTCCGAGAGCTCCGGCATCGGGAGGCGGATCACCTTGCCCTCCGTGTGCGGGTTGATGCCCAGCTTCGACTCCTTGATCGCGCGCTCGATGTCCTTGGTCGTCTGCGCGTCGAAGGGCTGGATGACGAGCATCCGCGGCTCGGGCGCGGAGATGACCGCGAGCTGCTTGAGCTTCATCTGCGCGCCGTACGCCTCGACGTCGATGTTCTCGACCAGCGCGGGCGAGGCCTTGCCCGTCCGCACCCCGGAGAATTCGTGCGTCATGTAATCGACGGCCTTTTCCATGGCCGCTTCCGTCTCGAAGAGGATTTCGTCAGGAGTCATATTCTCGGAGGTTCGGAGATGGTCGGTGGATTTTATCGGGAGGCCGGGCGGCCGCGGTGGCGGACAGGCGTCAATCGCCGGTGACGATGGTGCCGACCGGCTTGCCGAGCACGGCGTCGCGGATGTTTTTGCGCTCCATCATGTCGAATACGATGATCGGCACTTTATTATCCATGCAAAGCGAAAAAGCGGTCGCATCCATCACCTGGAGGCGCTTGGTCAGCGCCTCGCCAAAGGTCAGCGTCTTGTAGCGCTTCGCCTTCGGGTTCTTCTTCGGGTCGGAATCGTAGATTCCGTCCACCTTTGTCGCCTTCAGGATCACCTCCGCGCCCATCTCGCTGGCGCGCAGGGCCGCCGTCGTGTCGGTTGAAAAAAACGGGTTGCCGGTGCCCGCCACGAAAATTACCACGCGCCCGAGCTCCATGTGGCGCATCGCCCGGCGCCGGATGAACGACTCGGCGACGCCCTTCATCTCGATGGCGGTCTGGACGCGGGTCTGCACCTCGATCGCCTCGAGCTCGCTCTGCAGGGCGAGGCCATTCATCACCGTGGCGAGCATCCCCATGTAATCGGCGGTCGCGCGGTCCATGCCCCGCTGGCTGGCGGATAGCCCGCGCCAGATATTGCCCCCGCCCACGACGAGGGCGATCTCCACCCCCAGGCCGTGGATCTCCTTGATCTGCTGCGCGATGCTGTGGACGATCTGGGGGGAGATATTATCCCGGCTCCCCGGTTCGCGCAGCGCCTCGCCGCTCAATTTCAGCACAATGCGTTTGTATTTCGGGCGCGGCTGAGACATCTGCCGAGATCAAACTCAATGCCCCGGGCGATGAAAAGGGAAAACAGCGCCCGGCTGTCATTATGGGAAAGGCGGCGGATTGACCGGGGTGCCCGTCCCGGCCATGTTCACGGCGATGAAATCCATCCGGCTTTCGCTCTTCCTGTCGTTATCCCTGCTCGCCGGCGCCGCCCTTGGCCAGATGGAGACCCCTCCGCCGATGGAGACGCCGCCCCCGATGCCGACCGTCACTCCCATCCCGGTGAACGGGGAGCAACCCGGGCCCGCGCCCATCCAAAAGGGCGTCCCATGCGAGCTCCCGAGCCCGAGCGGCGCCTCGAGGAAGATATCGTACTACCTGCCGCGCGATCCCAACCCGACCCCGGAGCTGACCGCGACCTACAAAAGGATCACCGATTCCATGGACAAGGCGGTCTGGTATTACGAGAATTACACCGATCTGAAGGGGAAACGGCTCGTCCTCTACAATGCCGGCACCCCGACCGCGGATGCGAATTTCAACGGGCCGATCCGGTTTGGCGGGAGCATCAGCGCGCGCGTGGCGATGCACGAGATGATGCACACCTTCGGCATCGGCACGACCGGCCAATGGGAGAAGCTGATGGTCAACGGCGTCTTTACCGGCAAGCACGCCACCCAGCAGATGCGGGCGATCCTTGGCGACCCCGCTGCCTTGGTGCATGGGGACCAGCAGCACTTCTGGCCCTACGGGCTGAATTACGACACCGAGGTCACGTCCGATAAGGACCTGGTCCGGCATTGCCTCATGGTCGAGGCGATTACGAAGGACCTCAAGGAAGTGCATTGACGCCGGGTCCGGCCCGCCGGGCCGCGCGGATCAATCCCGGGACGGTTTTGAAAGGGGGGGCGCTACGGAGATGAAACGTCAGTGCGCGCTCGGCGCCCCGAAGTAACTGGTGTCCTCTGGGTCGGCGCGGTGCATTTCCAAACTCTGGCCGCGGAACGTGGCGCCATCTTCCATGATCGCCGTCTCCGCCGGCCATCGAATCCAGGCCAATGTAAGGACGATGTGACCGTTCGAGTCCTTGAGCGACCAGCGGCCATTCGGGGCCGGCGCGCCCGCCACGAGGAATGACCCGTCCGGGGAAAGGGTGATCGTCTTCGTCCAGTTGCCCGCATGGTTGGTCGTCACCCACTTGCCGACGACGGCCCCCGAGGCGCCGGCGGCATCCTGAGGCATGGGCACGGGCGTGGCGGAGCCATAAGGGGAAATGCCTATCACCTGGGCGAACGCGCTCCCGCCGATGAGGATCATGAGAGCGGCAAGAATGGATGGTTTCATATCGAGAATGGGGCAAGGGATCGTAACGGACCAGAATAGCGGAATGGGCTGCCGGGCGATCCGAAGCTGAACACTCACCGCGCCGGACGCTCCTGCCACTCCCGCCTGCGGGGATAGAGAACAGAAATCCCGCCGCCTGTCGATACCCAATTTTTCCCCGCCGCGGCGCTAAAACAGCGACATCTGGGGCCGCTCGGCGACGGGCTCCGGCACGGGGGTTTTCTTGCGCCTGCGTGCGGGATAGGCGGGCGGCTTTTCCGCCAGTTTCGGCTCGCCGTCGGCATTCAGCTCGGCGAGCTCCAGGTTGCTGAGGACTTCCTTTGCCCGGGCGATCACTTCCGGAGGCAGGCCGGCGAGGCGGGCCACCTGGATGCCGTAGCTCTTGTCCGCGCCGCCCCGGACGATCTTGCGCAGGAAGATGATCTGCTCGTTCCACTCGCGGACGGCGACGTTGTAGTTTTTTACCCCCGGGCGGGTCATCTCCAGCTCCGTGAGCTCGTGGTAATGCGTGGCGAAGAGCGTGCGCGCCCGGGTGCGGTCGTGGAGGAACTCCGCGATGCTCCAGGCAATCGAGAGACCGTCGAAGGTCGAGGTGCCGCGGCCGATCTCATCGAGGATGATGAGGCTGCGCTCGGTGGCGTTGTTGAGGATGTTCGCCGTCTCATTCATCTCGACCATGAAGGTCGATTGGCCGCGGGAGAGATCGTCGCTCGCACCGACGCGGGTAAAAATGCGGTCCGCGAGGCCGATCTCCGCGCGCGAGGCGGGGATGTAGCTGCCGATCTGGGCCATGAGCGTCAGGAGCGCGACCTGGCGGATGAAGGTGCTCTTGCCCGCCATGTTCGGCCCGGTGATGATCAGGAGGCGGTTCGCGCCCCCATCCAGCTCCACGTCGTTCGGGACGAATTTCTCCTCCACGAGGCTCTGGTCCAGGACCGGGTGCCGGCCATCGGCGATCTGGAGCCGGCCCCCGTCCGTCAGCTCCGGCCGGCAATAGCCGAAGAGCCGCGCCGTCTCCGCGAACGCGGCGATGACATCGAGCGTGGCAATGGCGGAGGCGGTGACCTGGAGCTCCGCGAGATACGTGAGCGCCTCCTGCCGCAATTGGAGGAAGAGCTCATACTCGAGCGCCTGCGCCCGCTCCCCGGCGCCGAGGATCTTGTTTTCCATCTCCTTGAGCTCCGGGGTGATGAAGCGCTCGCCGTTGACGGTGGTCTGCTTGCGATGGTAATCGGCGGGCACGCTCGCCAGATTCGCCTTCGTGATCTCGATAAAGTAGCCAAACACGCTGGTGTAGCGGACCTTGAGCGACTTGATGCCCGTCCGCTCGATCTCGCGCTGCTGGAGCTGCGCGATCCATTGCTTCCCCTCCGTGCCCGCGGCACGCAGCTCATCGAGCGCCTGCGAGTAACCGTCGCGGAAGATGCCGCCCTCCTTGATCGCGAGGGGCGGCTCGTCGGCGAGGGCGCTCTCGAGGAGCGAGACCAGGTCGGGGAACTCGTGCAGCTCCTGCGCCGCCCGGAGCCGCAGGCCGGGCGTGCTGCCATTCGCGCCAAAGTCGATGCGCTCGGCCAGTGCGCGGAGGTGGCCGTGGAGATCGGGGAGGCGCTTGAGCGAGTTTTGCAGGACCAGCAGGTCGCGGGCGTTGCCGCCTGCCTGGTTGAGCCGGGCGACGGTGCGCTCGATATCGCGCACGCCCTTCAGGGACTCGCGGATCTGGCTCAGGAGGAAGGACTCGGCGAGCAGCTCCGCGATAAAGTCCTGGCGCTCCCGCAGCGGCTCCAGCGTGCACAGCGGGTGCAGGATCCAGTCGCGCAACCGGCGCGCGCCCATGGGGGTGACCGTGCGGTCCAGGGCGGCGAGCAGGCTGGTATCGCGGGCGCCGCGCGAGGCCACCAGCTCCAGGTTTGCCTGGGTCACGGCGTCCACGACCATGAATTGCGAGTTGCGGTGGCAGATGAGCCGGGTGATGTGGCCGATCTCCCGCCGCAGGCCGTTCTTGAGATAATGGAGGATCGCCCCCGCCGCGCCCACGGCCGCCGGCATGTCGCCGCAGCCGAAGCCATCGAGCGATTGCACCTGGAAGTGGGTCCGCAGCGCGAACGACGCCTGGTCGAGCGCGAACGCATACCCGTCGCACCGGGTCGCGACCGCCGCGGCCACGCCGCCGAGTTGCTCCGCCTGCTCCTCGCTGATGAGCACCTCCGAGGGGCAGACCCGGGCCAGCTCATCCTCCAGTTCCGCGAGGTTCGCCGCTTCCGAGATGCGGAACTCGCCGGTGCTCAGGTCCACGCAGGCGAAGCCGTAGCGGTCATCCTTCTCGAGGATCGCCGCGAGATAATTGTTCCGTTTCGCCTCCAGGAGGTTGAGATCGCTGATCGTGCCCGGGCTGACGATCTGCGTGACCTCGCGCTGCACGATGCGGCCCGGCGCCGCCTCGCCCACCTGGTCGCAGATCGCCGCGCGTTTCCCCGCCTTGATCAGCTTGGCGAGGTAGCCCTCCGCGGCGTGATACGGGACGCCGCACATCGGGACGCCGTTGCGCTTGGTGAGCGCCACGTTGAGGATGCCCGCGGCCTCCTTCGCATCCTCGAAGAACATCTCGTAGAAATCGCCGAGCCGGAAAAGCAGCAGCGTATCAGGGGGGAGCGTCCGGCGTATCCCCTGATACTGCTGCATCATCGGGGAGAGCGTATCCGCCATTTCCGGGAGAGCTTAGGGGATAAATTCGAAATTCGAAATCAGAAACTCGAAAAGGATGATCTCGCAAATCGAACGTGGCGGCGAAGGCTCCAAATGCTATGCGGCGAGCGCAGGCTCGTGGCGGAGCACGAGGAAATCCTGACGCTTGAGCTCCGCAAAGCGAACGGTGCGGCCTTCCGAATCGCAGAACTCGACCTCGAAAACGTTCGGAGCCAAAATCTCGACGATGGTCCCAACCTGTCCCGAGACGAGGTTCTCATCCGGCTTGCCATCGAGCAAGGCGATCACGTCCAATAGCTTCGCAGGAGTGTCTTGCACGGGAGGATTTATAGCACGTAACACGACGCCAAACGAGGGAATTCTTCCCCCGTGCGAATGATCCATGCACTCCGAAGCAAGGCCGTCTTTCCATGCTTGCTCACCGCGAAATCAACGATGTATCGCTGGCCGTGAGCGGTAAGCTGGCCCGTGGCGCAATGCAGGTCGGCGGCTGCTTTTGACAATTTGTCTCGCAGCCATTCCGCATCCTCAAAATTGAGACCGAGCGCAGCTTGAAACACGCGCGCCTTGTGTTTCCCCTCAGGATGACGCGTGTTCAGGCTGTATTCCCGCAGCTTGACCATATCTATGAAAGCACGCTCGCCGTTCGGAAGTTTCATTTCGGAGACCGTTTGTGGAAGGCGGATCGTCTGCGTAAGACCATGGGCTACTCCCCCTGCGGGCTGCGCTCCACGGCTTCCGTGTCCCGGACCAGCGCGTGCGAGCTGCTGAGCCAGACGATGCCGGCTACCAGCATCACCGTGGAGACGGTGAAGAAGCCGGCGTTCCAGGTTCCGTGGTCCTTGATCCAGCCGATCAGCCAGGGGGAGAGAGCGTCGCCGAAGAGGTGGATGACCAGGATGTTCATCGCGAAGGCCGTGGCGCGCATCGAGGGGGGGGTCACATTCGCCAGGGCGGTATTGGCAGGGCCGGTATTCATGAAGAGGAAGAAGATCGCGAGAAATACGAAACCCCACGCCGCGGGGAAGGGGGTGTAGAGCATCGCGATCGTCGCCGGGAACCCGAGGAGCATCCCCATTCCCGAGACGATGAAATAGGACCCCGGGTAACGGGGCCGCAGCTTGTCGCCGAGCCATCCGCCGAGGAGCGTCGAGATGAACCCGGCCACGACCAGGATGCCGCCGAAGATCAGGTCCGTCTGCTCGAGCGGCTGGCCGCGTCCCTCGTGGATGTAGGTGGGCGCCCAGACCGAGAGGCCGCCGATGGCGAAGGTCAGCGCCGTCTGCGCGAGGATATTCGTCACCAGCGACGGGATGCGGATCAGGCCCTTGTAATCGGCCCAATTCGCCTTTGGCCGCTCCGTGTGGGCGATCCCTCCCAGCCTGCGCGGCTCCGGCATCAGGAAGCAGATGAGCGCGAGCAGCAGGCCCGGCGGCGTGACCACGAAAAACGCCCAGCGCCACCCGAGCAGCTTGTTGATCCAGCCGCCAAGCGCGTAGCCGAGCGCGCTGCCGACCGGGATCGCCATGAAAAACCACGCAAGCACCTGGCCCCGGCGCTCGACCGGGTAGAAATCGCTGATAATCGTGGGCGCCGCCGGCCCGTACCCGGCCTCGCCGATGCCGAGGAAAATCCGCGTCACCAGCAGCGCGGTGAAGGTGGCCGCCAGCCCCGTCGCTCCGCTGGCGAGGCTCCAGAGCGCGACGCTGATCCCGATGATCAGCCAGCGCGAGAAGCGGTCCGCCATCCAGCCGAAGAGCGGCGCCGTTACCATGTAACTGACCAGGAACGCCGTGGTCAGGAGGCCGGCCTTCCCGTTCGCATCGGGATCGCCGCGCAGGAATTCGGCTTTGATCGCGGGGATGATCGACGCCAGGATGTAGCGGTCCAGGTAGCAGAAGAGATTGATCCCGAGCAGCAGCGCCAGGGCCGGCCGCGCCCCGGTGCGCACTTGTGAATTCCGCTGCATTCTGCTCTTGTGCCCGCCTTCCCCATGGCAGAGAAGAACAAAAGCCTCCTCCTGCGGCTGGCCGAGTCGGTGGGCCGGCTTGTTTATCGGGTCCATTCCCACGGCGCGGAGCATCTCCCGGCGGGTGGTTTTCTCCTCGTCCCGAATCACATTACCTGGATCGACGCGATCGTCCTGCAGATCGCCTGCCCCCGGCCCGTCCGTTTCATGGTGTACGACGAGATTTACAAGCAGCCGGCGCTCAACTGGATCTTCCGCATCTTCAACGCGATCCCGATCTCCTCGCGGCATGCGAAGGATGCCATCCGCGCCGCGGTCGAGCGCATCCGCGAGGGGGACGTGGTCTGCATCTTCCCGGAGGGGGAGCTCACGCGCTCCGGGACGCTGCTGCGGCTGCAGCGGGGGTTCGAGCTGATCGCAAAACAAGCCGGCGCGCCGGTCGTGCCCGTATGGCTGGACCAGCTCTGGGGCTCGGTGTTTTCATTCCAGGGGGGCCGGTATTTTCGCAAGATTCCCCGGCGGATTCCGTACCCCGTGACCGTCGCCTTCGGCGAAGCGATCCCGCCGGAGAGCGCGGCCGTGGCCCTCGTGCGCGAGCGTCTCCTCATCCTGGGGGAGTGGGCTTACCAGCAGCGCCCCATCCTGCGCGGGCACCTGGCGGAGGCTTGCGTGCGGGGGCTCAAGCGCCGGCAATTCGACCCCGCGATCACCGATGGCATGGATGGCAGCGTTACCTCGCGCGGGACCGTGCTGGCGGCTTCGATCGCGCTCAGCCGGTATTTGAAGCGGCATTGCGCGGCCCGGCGGGTCGCGGTCGTCCTGCCGCCGGGGCGCGTCGCGGTCATCGCGAATGCCGCCCTCACGCTCCTGGGCAAGGTCCCGGTCAATCTCAACTTCACCGCCGGGCGCGCCTCCACCGAGGCCGCCATCCGCATCGCGGGCATCACCGATGTCATTACCGCCGGGCCGGTCATCAAGCGGCTGCCGGATTTTCCATGGCCGGAGCGCGTCCTGCGGATCGAGGAGATCCTCCCGGCGCTCAAGAAGCGGATCATCCTCTGGCGCATCCTCGTCTTCCTGCCATGGCGCATCCTCGCCGCCATCCTCGGTACTCCGTCGCGGGGCGACCACGAGGAGGCCGTGATCCTCTTCACCAGCGGTAGCGCGGGCGAGCCGAAGGGGGTCGTCCTCAGCCATCGCAATCTCCTGGGGAATGTCTCCCAGTTCTCCAGCATGCTCGATCTGAACCGCGAGGATGCGGTGCTCGGGTGCCTGCCGTTCTTCCACTCCTTCGGCTGCACGGTCACTCTCTGGTATCCGCTCATCGAGGGCATCCGGCTCGTCACGCATCCCAATCCGCTCGAGACCGCGAAAAACGTGGAGCTCATCCGCAAGCACAAGATCACGCTGCTCATCTCGACGCCCACCTTCCTGCGCGGTTACCTGCGCAAGGCGGACCCCGGGCAGATCGCGTCCCTCAAGCTCATCGTCACCGGCGCCGAGAAGCTCCCCGCGGAGCTCGCGATTGCCTTCGAGCAGCGCTTCGGCAAGCCCGTCGAGCAAGGCTACGGCCTCACCGAGACCTCGCCCGTCGTAAGCGTCAACCTCCCCGACCCGAGGAAATCGAAGCCGGCCGATTCCGTCCAGCCCGCCACGCGGTTTGGCTCCGCCGGGAAGCTGGCGCCAGGCATGGCCGCGCAGATTCGCGATCCGGACAGCGGCCAGGTCCTCTCCCTCCACGACACCGGGATGCTCTGGCTCCGCGGGCCGAACATCTTCGAGGGCTACCTGAACGATCCCGCCCGCACCGCCGCCGTCATCCAGGATGGCTGGTTCAAGACCGGCGACCTCGGCCGTTTCGACGACGACGGCTTCCTCTTCATCGAGGGCCGTCTCTCCCGCTTCTCAAAGATCGGCGGCGAGATGGTCCCCCACGAGACCATCGAGACCAAAATCCGCGAGGTCCTCAAACTCGCCCCCGAGGAAACCTGCATCGCCATCACCGGCATCCCGGATGAAGCCAAAGGCGAAGCCCTCGTCCTCCTCGCCACCATCGAGATCGACCCCGCCGCCTTGCGCACCGCCCTCGCCGCCACCGGCATCCCGAACCTCTGGATCCCCAAGCGCATCCAGCGCATCGACTCCATCCCCACCCTCGCCTCCGGCAAGCTGGACCTCAAGGGCGTGCGGGAGGCGGCGCTGGCGCCCTCTTGAATTCCAGAGGCGTGGAAATCGGCCAGCCAATTATGACTGGGTAAGGCGGGCCAAATAGGGATCGAGGCTCACCGCAGCACCTGCCCGAAACCGATGTCGTGCCCGTCCAAATCCTGAATGCCGAATTCCCTCACTCCGTACGGCTGGGTGCACGGGCCGTAGTCCATTCTCGCTCCCTTGGCCTTCATCTCCTCATAAAGCGCATCGGCATCATCCACCCAAAAGTAGGCGTTGCACATTTTCTCTCGAATCTTCCAAAATGGGACGATCTTCCCCGGCTCATCCACCTGGGCCAGCATGAGATAATGCCCGTCCCGACGGCAGATGCAGAAATCCGGCGTCTCGCTGTAAAACGGGTCGTGGTCAAATCCCACGGCTTTGCAGAAGTAATTGGCTGAAGCGACCACGTCGCTCACCAGCAATACGGGCGCACTGGCGGTAATCTTTGGCATGAGATTAAGTGCTGATAGGATACTCATTTTGGCCGTAAGGGGTGAACAGCCCAAAAATCACTCCGCCGATTCGTCACCTGCGTCGGATCTTTGCGGTACTCCTCCATGCGACGATCAAGCTCCGCGATCTCCTCAGGGGTGACAGGAATATCGGAGGGATTGGATGCCAAATCGTCCCAAAGTTCCGTGACAAGAGCGAGCTTCTCCTCAGGGGAAAGTCGCAGAATATCTGGATACCGCTCAAGGATCATGCTGACAGAATACTCGTTTGATCGCAGGGGGTCAACGTCGAGCCGTCCGCTCCCGGTTTCGGAAGCGTTCGCTTTCCCCCGCGGAAAATTCCTCTTCGCATCTCCGCGCGGCTCGCGCATCGTTGGTCTCCCGCTGAGCCATGGAGACCCTTAAATTCCTTACCCCTGGGCAGGCCGAGGCCGCCCGCAGCCAATTCGGTACGCCCGTGTACGTGTATGACGAGCGCACCTTGAAGGCGCAGGCGCGCGCGGCGCTCGATTTTCCCCATGCCTTCGGCCTCACCGTCCGGTACGCGATGAAGGCGAGCCCGAATGCCGCGATCATCCGCATTCTTGCGGCGGCCGGGCTGCATATCGATGCCAGCTCCGGCCATGAGTGCGACCGGGCGATGCGCGCCGGGGTCCCCGCGGGCCGCATCTCGCTCAGCACCCAGGAGTACCCGGATGATTTCCGCCGGCTCTTCGCGGCCGGCATCCGCTTCAATGCCTGCTCCCTCGACCAGCTCCGGCGCTTCGGCGGGCAATTCCCCGGCGGCGAGCTCGGCCTGCGGATCAATCCGGGCCTCGGCTCCGGCGGCACGGTCAAGACCAACGTCGGCGGCCCGGCATCCAGCTTCGGCATCTGGCACGAGTACCGGGGCGAGGCGCGCGCGATCATCGAGCAATACGGCCTGCGCGTCGTCCGCATCCATACCCACATCGGCTCCGGCAGCGATCCCGCCGTATGGCAGCGCGTCGCGGGCCTCAGCCTGGAGATGGTCCGCGAGTTCCCGGGCGTCACGACCCTCAATCTGGGGGGTGGTTACAAGGTCGGCCGCATGAGCTACGAGCAGACCACCGACCTCCAGGAGATCGGCCATCCCATCCGCGAGGCGCTCGAGGCGCTCGCCCGCGACACCGGCCGCCGCATCCACCTCGAGATCGAGCCAGGCACCTTCCTTGCCGCGAATTCCTGTTCCCTTCTTTCCACCATCCAGGACATCGTCGATACCGGCGAGGAGGGCCATCACTTCCTCAAGCTCGACACCGGCATGACGGAAATCCTGCGGCCCTCCCTCTATGCCTCGCAGCACCCCATTATCGTCCTGCCCCGGCTCGATACCGGCGCATGCCTCCCGTACGTCGCCGTCGGCCATTGCTGCGAGTCTGGCGACCTGCTGACCCCCGCGCCGGAGAACCACGAGATCCTCCACCCGCGGGAGCTGCCAGAGGCGCAGCCGGGCGATCTTGCGGTCATCGAGGGGGCCGGTGCGTATTGCTCCGCGATGTCCGCGAACAACTACAACTCTTTCCCGGAGGCTCCGGAGGTTCTGCTGCGCGAAACCGGCGAGCTCGTCCTGATCCGCCGCCGCCAGACGCTCGACCAGATCCTGGAAAACGAGATGCCGCTCGATCTCTGATGCCGGCACCCCCGCAACAAACCATTTGTCACCGGCCAAAAATCGCGCATCGTACCCGGCTTATGAATCGCGGCCTTTCCCTCCTCCTTCTCGCCTATCTGGCCCTTGGCTCCGTGCGCGCCCGCGCCGTCACCGCGCCTCCGGATAGGGAGTACATCGTCATTACCGGGGGCGTTTCCCTTTACGAGTGGGAGAAATTCAAGGCGCAGCCTCACGATCATTGGTGGGCGAATTTCGTCCATGCGTCCCGGGTACGGTTCGATCAATTGCGGGCGCAATATGGGCCCGATGCGAATATCACGTGGCTTATCTACAAGCCCGCGTACGTCCGCCGCGGCAAGCAGGAGGGGCGCGACCTCGTCGCGATGGTCGAGTCGGTGCGCGATGCCGATCATCTCAACCTTGTGTGGTTCGACAAAACGGCGGACCTGGTCGATTACCTCAACTTCGGCCACGACCGCACCCAGGAAAAAATCGCCGACCTTGAGTACTTCGGGCATTCGAACAAGGCGTGCTTCATGTTCGATTACAGTTGCGAGATGGACAGCGCGTCCAAGTGCTGGCTGCACGAGACAGAGCTGACCAGGATCAAGAAGGTGGACTTCATGCGCGGCGCCTTCGTCAAGAGCTGGGGCTGTCACACCGGCGAGGAGATGAGCGGCTATTGGCACAGCGCCACGGGCACGCGGATGTGGGGGGCGATTGGCCGCACGGATTACTCGAATGACCAGGAGGTCATGCTCTCGACTCCCGGCGGGCACTGGGTGAATTAGGTTTCTTTCAGCCGCGCAAAAGGCTTCATTTGCGGCTCCCCCCTATGAAGCGGCAGCATCCCGTGGTCTCCCGGCTGGCGTTCGCGCTGGCAATCCTTATCCCCTCATCCCGTCTTGCGGCGGATGATTACCAGGGCGCCGGCGCGGTCCTGACGCAGATATCCTCGTCGCGAGCCGGGAATGAGCACATCTCTCCCGCGAAGCTATGGCTCACGGATATGGAGGCGTTTCGGAAAAAATCCGGTGCGCTGCCTCCCGATGATGCGGCCCGGCAGTGGCTGGGTCTGGCTTCCCGGTATTTCGCGCTTACCCCGGCTGCGCTTTCGGGGCTTTCCGCGGCCGATCAGGCCCGGATGAGCGCCGATCTGCGGGGCCAGGATTTCCGGGATGCGCTTCTCAAGTCCCTGCCCGGCCCCGCCGCGTGGCCCGCGCTTGCCCGGCTCATTGATGCCCAGCCCGCTCAGGCCAGGGCGCGCGGTGCGCTGATCGATGCGGCGTTCAAGCTCCTGGGCCACACGCTCATCGCGGATCGCGCCGGGCAGCAAAAGGCACTTCTCGCCCTCCTTGCCGCCAAGGGGAGCACCCATTTCGGCTATTTCGCCCCCTCCCTGGATATTCCGGCACTCGAGGACGCTCTTACCGAGGAGTCCGATGATCCCGCGAAAATCGCCGGCGCCTTCCGCGAGAGAATCGCCGTCGAGAAGAAGGCCGGCGAGAGCGCGGTCGTCGGCTATGAGCAAGCGTTTCGCGTCCCGGACCTTGTCACACTCCTGGGGGGCGAGAAGCAGGCCGAGCCGCTGCTGGCGGATGTGCTCACGCTGCCCAGGCTCGACCTCAATGTAGAAGGCGCGGAAACCAAACACCTCGTGACGAGGCTGGCCCTGGAGCAGGTGGCGAGTCTTAAGGCGCCGCCGTGGAGCCTTGCATGCTCGCTGGATGGCGCGCCGCTTTTCGAGGCGCTCCAGAAGCGCTTCCCCAACGCGCGCGACGGCAGGTACCCGGAGGCGAGCGGCTATTATTTCCTCCATTTGATCGCCGCCGGGCAGACGGACCAGGCCTTAGCCATGGCGGATTCGATCACCAGCGAGTCCTCCATCAATCTCCCCGTGGATGAAATGGAAAAGGCGGGCTACACGCGGGAGGTCCACGATTTCCTCGACGGCTTGCTGGCAAAACATCCGGAGGTTCCATTATGGGACGAGTACATCTCCCTCGCCGCGAAGACCGGCCAGACGGCGCGGACGCTCGATCTCATGCGCTCGATCGACGCGCGGCCGGATCTTACCCCCGCGCAGGCCAAGAACGTCCGCACCCATTTCTACCTCGCGCTCCTGGCTGCGGATCGAATCGACGATGGCGTCGCGGAATTGAAAAAGCTGATCGCGGCCGCGGATCAGGCGCAAAGCATCGGGCTGCTTGCGCGCGCGGCGCAATGGCTGGGCAGCGACGATGCGGAGAACAGCGCGCTGGAGAAGAACGTCGTGCTCGCGCGGATCGGCCAGTTGCTCGGCCGCCAGGACCTCCTCGACGAGGGCATCGCCGGCGCCGAGCACCACGCCGCCACCGATCCGGAGCAGAGCTCCGGCGATACCACCACCATTACCTCCCTGGCGGAGTTGCTCACCCAGGCGGGCCGCGGGCCCGAGGCCGAGAAGCTCCTCGCGCGGACGCTCGCCCGCGATGCCGCCAGCCCGGAGCGCAGCTCCTCGCGCAAGGATTATCTCGCGGCGCTCGTCCGCGTTTACTATCACGCCGGCCGCGCGGCGGATGTCCTCGCGGTGCTTCAGGGTTACCCCGGGTGGGGCTTCGCCGATCTGCGGGATGGCCTCTCGGAGGATACCGAGGGGTTTACCCTCGCGGAGTACAGCACGCATGCCGCCTCGGATAACCTGCTGGTCGCTTATATGGCCGCGTGGGCGCTCGCGGAGCGGGGGGAGAAAGATCAGGCGCTCCAGATCCTCACGGCGCTCCTCGATCAGGATGAGACCTTCGACCCCGCTTACGAGCTGCTGCTGAAACTCTCCGGCCAGGCGGCCATCCCCCAGCTCGACCAGCTCGCGAGCCGCGACCGCTTCGAGACCCGCCCCCTCATCTGGAAGGCGCAGCTCCAGCTCGATGCCGGCAAGCTCGACGACGCGGAGAAAACCGCGCGCGCGGCCATCGCCATCGATCCCTCGGATGGCCAGCAGGGGCCGGGCCGCCGCATGCGCGCCTACTCGGTGCTCGCGGATATCCTGGACAAGAAAGGCGACAAGGAACACGCGCGGATCTATCGCGGCGCCGTGACCGCCATCCGCATCTCGGAGCATGCGGACCGCTTCTACGAGGCCGGCCTCCTGACGCGCGCCGTCAAGATGTACGAGGAGGCGCTTACCCACTTCGCCGATGCCTATTGCATCCAGTCCCGGCTCGCGCTGCGCCTCTCCGAGCTGGGCGACAACGCGGGTGCGGAGGACCATTACCGCCGCGCCTACGAGCTGATGCCCGAGAGTTTCGGCCGGGTCGAGAGCCACTGCTTCGGCTGCGAACGCGCATTCGAGGGCAGCCACGCGCAGGGCATCGCGGAGAAAGTCTTCACACAACTGGCGGCGAAAATGCCCGCCAAGCCGCAGGTCCATTACCTCCTCGGTTACCTGCGTTATGAGGAGGCTCGCTACCGCGAGGCGCTGCCGGAATTCCAGCAGGCGGTGAAGCTCGACCCCGATTACCTGAATGCGTGGAAGAAAATCGGGGAGCTGAACCGGGAGATGCATCTCCCCACGCAATTGCGCAACGCCGTAGCGCTCAACGAAGTGCGCCTCGACCCGTTGCAGCGCCACGGCGATCCCGAAGTCGCGGGGGCGGCCGACCTCGCGGGCCTCTGGAATGCCGCTGCCGCTGCGACTGCCAATCGTGATCCCGCCCCTGCCGGTCCCCTCTTCCCCCTCCCTGCCAGCGCCGAGGAAATGCAGGCGGATCGCAATGAGACGAGCCGTTTCGAAGTCTCGTGGAATAACCACCACGTGCGCCAACCCTCGGAGGTGATCGCCGGCAATGCCTTCATCGCCGCCGTCAGCGAGATTTTTGCATCGGCGCCGATGCTGGAGCTGCAACAGTAGCGGCGCCGCGCCCCGGCAGGCGCCTGCCCGCATCGGGCATTGACCCCGCCGCCCCCGGGATTCTACTTTGGACGCGCCGTTCCCATGAAGCTCACCGATCTCCGCCGCATCTACGACACGCCGTTCTTCGCTCTCATCAGCCGGGCGCGCGGGGTCTGCCTCGAGCATTGGAATGGGAACGAGGTCCAGCTCTGCACACTGCTCTCGATCAAGACCGGCGGCTGCTCGGAGGATTGCTCCTATTGCGCCCAGAGCGCCCGGTACGATACCGGGGTAAAGGCGGAGCGCCTGATGCCCGTGGAGGAAGTGATGGCCGTCGCGCGGCGCGCGCGGGAGAATGGCTCCACGCGCTTCTGCATGGGCGCCGCGTGGAAGGGCGTGCGCGAGGGCGATTCCCGGTTCCAGCAGGTGCTCGATACCGTCCGCCAGGTGAGCCGGCTGGGCATGGAAGTGTGCGTCACGCTCGGGCAGCTCTCCATCAATGAGGCGCGCGCCCTCAAGGATGCCGGCGTCACGGCGTACAATCACAATATCGACACCTCGCCCGAGTATTACCCGCAGATCGTGACGACCCACACCTTCCAGGATCGGCTCGATACCATCGCCGCGGTGCAAACCTCCGGCATGTCCGTGTGCTGCGGCGGCATCATCGGCATGGGCGAGACGGAGCTCGACCGCCTGCGCATGCTCGAGGTGCTGACCGGCTTCGACCCCGCGCCGGAGAGCGTGCCGATCAATTGCCTCATGGCCATGCCCGGCACGCCGCTCGAGGAGCAGGCGCCGGTCGATGTCTTCCAGCTCGTGCGCCTCATCGCCACCACCCGCATCGCACTGCCGCGCGCGAAGGTGCGCCTCTCCGCCGGCCGCACGCGGCTCACGCGGGAGGGGCAGGCCCTCTGCTTCTTCGCCGGCGCGAATTCCATCTTCTACGGCGACAAGCTTCTGACCGCGCAAAACCCGGGCGTCGATCAGGACCGGAAGCTCATGGAGGAGCTCGGCCTGCTCCCACAGGCGCCGTTCCACGATTGCGCCGCCGTCCCCGCATAGCCTCCCGTTTGTGAAAAAATCGGTGAGAATCCGCGAAATCCCCGGCAAAAAAAGCCAAATCTGACCACCTTCCAACGCCCAAATTATGGCGATGTCCTTTAAAGATCTCGGCGAACGGGAAATCCTCGCCCTCGCCGTAAGCCTGGAAGAAGAGGATGGCCGCATCTATGGCGAGTTCGCCGAGGGCCTCCGCGGGAACTTCCCCGCCACGGCCCGCATCTTCGAGCAGATGCGCGATGAGGAATCCGAGCATCGCCGCCGGCTCCTGGATCAGTACAAGGTCCGCTTTGGCGATCATCTCCCGCTCATCCGGCGCACCGATGTCAAGGGGTTCACCAATCACAAAGCGTTCTGGCTCGGCCCGGCCCTCAACATCAAGGCCGTGCGCAATGCCGCCGCCGTCATGGAGATCGAGACCACGCGTTTCTACGAGGCCGCCGCTCTGCGGACCACCGACGTCGGCACCCGCAAGCTGCTCGGGGACCTCGCCGAGATCGAGCGCCAGCACACCAAGATGGCCGAGTCGCTCGAGGACAAGGGCATTTCCCAATCCGAGCGCGCCGCCGAGGACGAGGCTCAGCGCCGCCTCTTTGTCCTCCAGATCGTCCAGCCCGGCCTCGCGGGCCTGATGGATGGCTCCGTCTCGACGCTCGCACCCCTTTTCGCCGCCGCTTTTGCCACCCATAATACGAGGTCGACTCTCCTCGTCGGTCTCGCAGCCTCCGTCGGCGCCGGCATCAGCATGGGCTTCGCCGAGGCCCTCTCGGATGACGGCGCGCTCAGCGGGCGCGGGCATCCCTGGCTGCGCGGCGGCATCTGCGGCATCATGACCGCGCTGGGCGGCCTCGGCCACAGCCTTCCCTTCATGGCGCAAACCTTCAATTTCGCCTTCGGCCTCGCCATCTGCGTCGTGATTGTCGAGCTCCTCGTCATCGCCTGGATCCGCCACAAGTATATGGATACTCCGCTTCTCTCCGCGGCGCTCCAGGTCATCGTCGGCGGCGTCCTCGTATTCATCGCGGGCATCCTCATCGGCGCCTCGTAAGGGAGCCCTCCATGCACCAGATCGGCAAGCTCCTCTTCGTTGCCGAATCCTTTCACCTTCTTATCTCCCATCCCCTTCCATGAAAAAAATCGCGTTGTTATTCTCCGGTCAGGGCGCCCAAACCCCCGGCATGGGCCAGGACCTGGCGGCCGCCTATCCCGGCGTCGCCGCCATCTTCCGCCGGGCGGATGAAATCCTCGGGTACTCCATCAGTTCCATCGCTTTCAACGGGCCCGAGGAGGAACTGACAAAAACCGTCCACTGCCAGCCCGCGCTGTACATTCACGGCCTCGCCGCGCTCAGCGCCTTGACGGCGGAGGCCGGCTCGCTGCCCATCGCCGCGGCCGCTGGCCTCTCGCTCGGGGAGTTCACGGCGCACACCGCCGCGGGCACATTCGATTTCGACACCGGGCTCCAGCTCGTCGCGCGCCGCGCCGTGGCCATGCAGCAGGCGTGCGACGCCACCAGCGGCGCCATGGCCGCCATGATCGGCGCGGAGGAAAACGCGGTGCGCGATCTGGCCGCGCAGACCGATGTCGACGTCGCGAATCTCAACAGTCCCGGCCAGGTCGTCATCTCCGGCGAGACCAGCAAGATCGCCCTCGCCGTATCGCTTGCGAAGGAGGCCGGCGTGCGCAAAGCCGCCACCCTCAATGTTGCCGGGGCCTACCATTCGCGCCTGATGAGATCCGCCTACGAGAATCTCGCGGCCGTCCTCGAGCAGACCCCGATTGGCATTCCCCGTTTCCCGGTCATTTGCAATGTCGACGCCATGCCGGTCGTGGATGCCGGGCGGATTCGCGAGACGCTGCGCGAGCAGGTCACGGGCACGGTCCGGTGGACGGAATCGATTGAGTACCTCATCGATCATGAGCACATCGATCTCTTCATCGAGCTCGGGCCGGGGAAGGTCCTCGCGGGGCTCGTGAATCGGATCCGGAGGGACTTCCCCACCCTCTCCATCTCCGATGTCCCGAGCCTCCAGGCCGCGGTTGAGAAATTAGAGCATTTTCGATTTGATTTGCCGCAATGATATGGGAGCGCCGTGGGTTGGTGCGGAGACTTTTAAGCGCAGCGCCTGTATTGATCAATACAGGC
>Ga0182024_10004684_pt1 | contig 31234 bp, 27 predicted proteins | sample P32metaG_FD_120480 | JGI IMG/M metagenome (GOLD analysis project Ga0182024, IMG submission 120480) | Permafrost microbial communities from Stordalen Mire, Sweden - P3-2 metaG (Illumina Assembly) | ecosystem: Environmental > Terrestrial > Soil > Wetlands > Permafrost | place: Sweden: Stordalen... | reverse complement strand
CGGTTTCATCTGCAACTACCTGGTGAAGCCGGTCGCCGACAAGTACTACGCGACCAACCTGCAAGAAGCGACGGTATAGGAGCGCGAGCACGACATGACGACAGACACGACATCGACGTCCGGAGGAAACACGGCAGCGCTGATCTTTGCGTGGGTCTGGGTCGGCATCCCGCTCGCCTGGGGCGTGTGGGTGACGATCGGAAACGCCGCCAGGCTCTTCGCGAAATAGCTTCCGGCAGGACCGAACCGGCGAAGCCCGTGCAGTGCACGGGCTTCGCTCCATTTCCGCGTCGGTGCGGCGTTCCAGCTAGGGCGGAGCGAGGAGCGCAGAGGCGGACTGCGGCGCGATGAGGCCGCGCAGCGACGTTACTTCGGCCTCGAGCAGCGTCATGCGCGCCAGCGCGAGTTCGGCGGCCGCATGATCGTACGCCGCCGCGGCGGCCAGCGTGAGTTCCTCGAGCACGCCGATCTCCTCGGGGTCGAGATCCTCGCCGCTGGCGTGGGGTCCGTAGAACACGAGCGCGTCGAGCACATCGCGCACGAACACCGGCAGCACCACCGCCGGATAGGCGAGCCCCGGCGGCAGATCCGCGGGCTGCCAAGCCGCGTCGTGGGCGGCGACGGGACGCCGGACGGCCTGCAGCTGCAGCACGATCGACGCGTCGCGATTGATCGTGCGCAGTTCGGCGTCTTTCCAACCGATCGTCTCGTCGCGCGCGAACCCGTTCTCGCCGCGCCGAAACAGCGCCGACGAGGCGAGCGTGTACGCGTCGTACGGCTCGGCGACCAGGACGCGCGTCACGGCGGCGGCTGAATCGGCGTGCACGAGCCCGCGCGCGATCCGGCGCAGCCGCTGCTCGGCGCGCCGCCGGCTGCGGAACAGGGTCGCATCGACCAGCCCCTCGAGCCAGCGGTGCAGGGTGTTGAGCGAGAGACCGATCGCAACGGCAGCCAGCGCTTCGACGATGGTCGCGATGTGCGTCTCAGAAAGCACGCGTCCGATCAGGAAGTCTAAGAGCGCGATCCCGACCAGCAGCGCCGTGGTCAGCAAACCGTAGACCACGGCCCGGCCGATGACGAACCGCACGTCGAAGACGCGATGTTTGATCACGGCGTAGGCGACCGTGAGCGGAACCGCGATCTGCAGCGAGGTCAGGATGTTGATCGCCGGAATCGGCAGCGCCACGGCGACGCCCGGAATCGAGGTCGCGATTTCGTAGACCAGGATGCCGGCTTCGCCGATCAGCATCCCGACCATGACCCAGCGCAGCCGCGGACGGTCGACCGCCGACGCGCCGGCGTAGGTCAGCGCGAAGGTCAGCGCGACGAACACGAAGCCGGCGACCGTGAGCAACCCCTGGAGATCCAGCGCGAGATCGGGCGGAGGCAACGCGAACAGCGCGCCCGCACTGGTCCAGATCGTGAGCGGGATCAGCGGGATCAGCGCCAGCAGCAGCGCGCGCTGCGCGGTCACCTGCCAGCCGGCGACGCTGTCGTTCGGAAACCGCAGCGCGAAGATCGCAAACGCGATCCAGGCCAGCGAGTTGATCGGCTGAATGATCAGGACGAACAGGACGTACGCCCACAGCGGCGCAAGCGCGAGCGCGAGCACCGAAGCACCGACGCCGCCGAACGACCCGTAGATGAAGAAAGCCCACATCATCTTCGAGGGCCGTAGGAGCACCAGCACGGACGAGATCACGATGAAGGCGGCGGCGGCCAGCATCAGGATTTCGTCGGTGATGTTATCGAATAGCGTGCGGGGGTGGACGTTCGCCGTCACCGACACGTCCCGCTCGCTGCTGCCGCGGCGCACGACGAAGTCGGCCCGCGTTCCGTCGGCGGCGCCGCTGAAGCCGGTGTCCAAGTACCGCCGCGACTCGATCGGCATCGCGGCGATGTCGAAGCGGTCACCTTTTCGGATCCCGGCCCGGTCGGCCGGCCGGCCCGGCTGGACGCCGATGACGTTGCCCGCACCGTCGAACTGCATCCCGAACCCCGAGAACGGATGCCAGGGCAGCGCGACGTCGGGCAGCACCGTGAGGGCGGCGACCAGCGCGATGAACGCGACCGCCGCCATCCGCCACACCGAGTGCGCAGCGCGTTGCTCCATGGCCCCCATTTCTCAGCCCGAGGGTTCGTTACCCGGCCGCGGCGGGCGACCGGTGGGGATCAGAGGATAGCCGCGGCGACCTCGTCGCCTTTGGCGAGTTTGACGGCGCAGAATTTGAACTCCGGAATCTTCCCGAACGGGTCGATCGCGTCGTTGGTCAAGAGATTCGCCGCGGCTTCATTGTAGGCGAACGGCATGAACAAGACCCCGCGCTGGATTCCCCGGTCGGCGCGCGCGTAGGCGGTCAGCGTACCGCGCCGCGAGGTCAGCGTGATGATGCCGCCGGGCTCGGCGCCCAGCGCCGCCAGATCGTCGGGATGCACGCTGACCACCGGGTCGGGCTCGAGCGCAGCGAGGACGCTGGCGCGCCGCGTCATCGAACCGGTATGCCAATGCTCGAGTTGCCGGCCGGTCGTGAAGACGAATGGATACTCCGGGTCGGGCATCTCGTTCGCGTGGGTGTACGGTGCGGGATAGAAGAGCCCGCGTCCGCCCGCGCGTGGAAAGTCCTCGATGAAGATCACCGGTTCGCCCGGGTCGCCTTCGTGCTCGAGCGGGTAGGTGCACGAGCCTTCCCGCTCGAGCCGCTCCCAGGTGATGCCGGCCAGGCTCGGCATCGCGGTGCGGATCTCTTCGAAGACCGCGGCCGGTCCGGCGTAATGCCAGTCGAGCCCGATACGGCGCGCGATCTCTTGAATGATCTCCAGATCCTGACGCGCCTCGCCCGGCGGGTCGAGCGCTTTGCGGCCGAGCTGCACGCGGCGATCGGTGTTGGTGAAGGTGCCGGTTTTCTCCGGAAATGCGGACGCGGGGAGAATCACGTCGGCGTAGCTCGCCGTTTCGGTAAAGAAGATATCCTGGACGACGAGGTGCTCGAGCTTCACCATCGCCTCGCGCGCGTGCTCGACGTTGGGATCGGACATGGCCGGATTTTCACCCATGACGTACATGCCGCGAATGATGCCGTGGTGCGCGGCGTCCATGATCTCGGTCACGGTGAGCCCGGCAACCGGATCGAGTTTGGTGTTCCAGAGCGCCTCGAATTTGGTGTGCGCGGCGGGATTGTCGACTCGCTGGTAGTCCGGGAACATCATCGGAATCAAGCCGACGTCCGAGGCACCCTGCACGTTGTTCTGGCCGCGCAGCGGATGCAGCCCGGTGCCGGGCCGGCCGATCTGGCCGGTCAGGAGCGCGAGCGAGATCAGGCAGCGGGCGTTGTCGGTCCCGTGCACGTGCTGCGAGATGCCCATGCCCCAGAAGATGATCGCGGCCTTGGCCGTCGCGTAGAGCCGCGCCACCTCGCGGATCGTCTCGGCGTCGATCCCGGTGATGGGGGCGACCGTCTCGGGGCTGTAGTCGGCGACGTTGGCTTTGAGCGCTTCGTAGTTCTCGGTGCGCTGTGCGATGAACGCCTCGTTGGCGAGTCCCTCGGCGATGATGACGTGCATCATGCCGTTGAGGAGCGCGACGTCGGTGTCGCCGTTGAACTGCAGAAAATAAGTCGCGTGCCGGGCCAGGTCGGAGCGGCGCGGATCCATCAGGATGATCTTGGTCCCGTTCTTGGCCGCGTTCTTCATGAACGTCGCCGCGACGGGGTGGTTCACGGTCGGGTTGGAACCGATGATGATCGCGACCTCGGCCAACGCGACGTCCTCGACCTGATTCGAGACCGCACCCGAGCCGACGTCTTCGAGCAGCGCCGCGACCGATGAGGCATGGCACAAGCGCGTGCAATGATCGACGTTGTTGGTGCGGAAACCGGTCCGCACCAATTTCTGGAATAGGTATGCTTCCTCGTTGCTGCCTTTGGCCGAACCGAAACCGGCCAGCGCGCGCGGGCCGTGCGCGTTGCGAATATCGCGCAGCGTGAAACCGGCCCGGTCGAGCGCTTCTTCCCAGGTCGCTTCCCGGAAAACGTCCCACATGTCGTCGGGGTCGAGCAGTTCGGCTTTCTTCGCGACGCCGTCCCGCCGGATCATCGGTTTGGTCAAGCGCGCCGGGTTGCGCACGTAGTCGAACCCGAAGCGTCCCTTGACGCACAGCCGGCTGGCGTTGGACGGGCCGTCGCGTCCCTCGACGTGGAGGATGCGATTGTCTTTGACGTTGTAGGTCAAGAGGCAGCCGACGCCGCAATACGGGCACGCCGAGTCGACCCGTTTGTCGGGGACGATCAGCGCCGCGCCGTTGGCCGGCGCGAGTGCGCCGGTCGGACACGCCTGCACGCACTCGCCACAGGCGACGCACGAACTCGCCCCCATCGGATCGTCGAAGTCGAAGACGATCTTGGCGTGCTCCCCGCGCCACGCGTAGCCGATGACGTCGTTGACCTGCTCCTCGCGGCAGGCGCGCACGCAGCGCCCGCACTGGATGCAGGCGTCCAGGTTGACGGACATCGCGGGATGGGAGAGATCGGGGGCCGGTTCGTGCCGCTGCGGATAGCGCGGCGTACCGACACCGAGCCGCTCGGCCCAGACGTCGAGCTCCGACGCGCGCGCGTACGGCGAGCGTCCCTGGTTCGGCATGTCGCTCATCAGGAGTTCCGCGACCATGCGCTGCGAGGTCACCGCTCGCGCGCTGGTGCTGGTGACGGTCATCCCCTCGGCGGGCCGCCGGCAGCACGAGGGCGCGAGCACGCGTTCGCCTTCGATCTCGACCATGCACACGCGGCAGTTGCCGTCGGGACGATAGCCGTCTTTGTAGCACAGCCGCGGGATCTCGACGCCGTGCCGGTCTGCGGCCTGGAGGATCGTCTCGTCGCCGTGCGCCGTGAGCGGCGCGCCGTTGAGCGTAAACGTGATGCCGGCAGTACCGTTCGCGGCGCTCTTGCGCAGCCGTGCGGGCGCGATCGCCACCTTATGCAACCTCGTGCGGGAAGTACTTGTACACCGACAAGAACGGGTTCGGTGCCGCCTGACCCAGGCCGCAGATCGAGGCGTCGATCATCACGGTCGAGAGGTCGGTGAGCAGCGCCTGATCCCACGCCTCGCGCTCCATCAGCGCGACCGCTTTGGCCGTGCCGACGCGGCAGGGCGTGCATTGCCCGCACGACTCTTCACGGAAAAAACGCAGCATGTTGAGGGCGGCACTCTTGGCGGTGTCTTTCTCGGAGAGCACGATGATCGCCGCCGAACCGATGAAGCACCCGTACTTGTTGAGGGTGTCGAAGTCGAGCGGGATATCGTCCATGGAAGCCGGGAGAATTCCGCCCGACGCGCCGCCGGGAAAGTAGCCGTAGAAGGTGTGGCCCGGGAGCATCCCGCCGGCGTATTCGTCGATCAGCTCGCGGACCGTAATCCCCGCCGGCGCACAGTGGACGCCGGGCTTGCGCACCCGGCCGCTGACCGAGAACGAGCGCAGACCTTGGCGGCCGTTGCGGCCCTGCGAGGTGAACCAGTCGGCACCTTTCTCGACGATTTCACGCACCCAGTACACGGTCTCCATGTTGTGCTCGAGCGTGGGGCGTCCGAACAGTCCGACTTGCGCGACGTAGGGGGGTCGCAGCCGCGGCATGCCCTTCTTGCCTTCGATCGATTCGATCATCGCGGACTCTTCGCCGCAGATGTAGGCGCCGGCGCCGCGACGCAGCTCGATCGGCGGCAGCGGAAACGACGCGTTGGCCTGCAGCGCTGCGAGTTCACGGGTCAGGATTTCGCGCGCGGCTGCGTATTCGTCGCGCAGGTAGATGTAGATCGCATCGATGCCGACCGCCCAGGCCGCGATCAGCATCCCTTCGAGAAAGCGGTGCGGATCGCGTTCGAGGTAATAGCGGTCCTTAAACGTGCCGGGCTCGCCCTCGTCGATGTTCACCGCCATCAATTTTGGCGCCGGCTCGGCGCGCACGATCTTCCATTTGCGGCCGGCCGGAAAGCCCGCCCCGCCTAAACCGCGCAGCCCCGCGCCTTCCATGATCCCGATCAGCTCGTCGGGGGTCCGCGTCTGGTTGTGACACTGCTCGAGCAGCCCGTAACCGCCGCCCGCGACGTACGCGTCGTACGCGATGTAGGACGGCACCGTTGCGGTGAAGGCCTTGCGCTCGAGCGCTGCATCGACATCGGCCACCGTCGCATGGTCGATCGGATTCTGGTTGACGACCGCCACCGGAGCGGTGTCGCAGCGCCCGACGCAGGGTGCGGTGATCACCCGCACCCCCTCACCGTAGCCGCCGCTGCGCAGCAGTCCCAGCAGATTCTGCGCGCCGGCCATTTCGCACGACAAGCCGTCGCAGACGCGCACCGTGACGGCCGGCGGCGCAGCCTCGCCCTCCTTCACCACATCGAAGTGATGGTAGAACGTGGCGACCTCGAAGACTTCGGCCGGGGCCAGCCGCATCTCGTCCGCGAGCGCGAGCAAATGGGCCGCGGAGATCGCACGATAGCGGTCTTGGATGCGGTGGAGGTGCTCGATCAGCAGTGCGCGGTGACGCGGTGCATCGCCGAGCAGTTCACGCACCTCGGCGAGCGCCGCCGGATCGACCGGCCGGCCGCGCCCCTCGCGGCGCTTCTTCAGGCGGCGCTCGTCGCCGCCGGCTCCTTCCGGCCGCGCCGCCACGCCGAGCGGGACGCCTCCGATGATGTCGATCGTGTTCAACCGGTTCTCCCTAACGCTGCTGCTCCTTTAGCTGCTCGCGAAAGCGGCGCCTTGCGAGGCGGCCGACCGGTTACGGGTGCGTCGGCGCGACGCCGTCGAAGCTGCCGCCTTCCGCGCACGCTTCGTCCTCATTGAAGGGTTCACGTTCGACCGAGGCCGTTTCGTGCGGTTCGTGAAAGGCCGTCGGCGGCCGCTCCACCGCGGGACGCCCCACGACGTCGCCGCTTTCGGGTCCGTTCTCCGGCGGCGTCGAGCCGCGCCCGCGGTCGGCATCGAAGACCGGATCGAGCCGTTGCTTGTGGTCCATATCGGGCGCATACCCGAACGCGACGGCGCTCACGCGGCAGCGATCCACTTCGCTGGTCGAGGCCGCGGCGATCTACGCCGACCCGCGCGAACTCCTGGCGTCTTCCGAGCGGCCGCCCTTGGCGTGGCCGAGCGCCTCGTCGATCGCCGTATAGAGGTCCTTCATCAAGAACGGCTTGATGACGAACGCGTCCCAGCCGCCGTCGTCGGCCGGATGCCGCAGGCCCATGCACACCAGCGCCGTGCGGCCGGCAACGCGGCGCAGGAACGCCGCAGCCGCCATCTCCAGCCGGTCGGCGTCGATCAAGGCCGCGTGATACGCACCGTCGTCGAGCAGCTGGAGCACGTCGTCGCCGGTGTGCGCGACGCTGACCGCAAATCCGTCGCCGCGCAGCGCGTGCGCGACGTACGACCGGGCGTCACCGTCGGTGTCGAGCAGAATGATGCGGCGCACGGCGGCCACCGGCTGCGTGCCGTGGACCGGGACCAGCACGCGGAACGTCGAGCCGTGGCCCTCAACCGTTTCGACCTCGATCTTGCCGCCGTGAAGATCCATGATCGTCTTGCTTAAATAGAGGCCGAAACCGGTGCCGCCGATGCCGAGCGCGCGCGCGTTGCTGGCACGCGCAAAGCGTCCGAACAGCTTGGAGCGTTCGCCGTCCGGGATGCCGATGCCGCGGTCGCGCACGGCGAGCTCCACCCCGCGCGGCCGGGCGCGCAGCGCGACCTCGATCGACTCGCCGCCGGGTGAGTACTTGATGGCGTTGCCGATCAGGTTTTCGATGACCTGACGCAGTCGCGACTCGTCGCCGTTGACGACCAGCGTGCCGGCCGACGCGCGCAAGTCGATCGGGCGGGTCACGCTGAACACGCGGACGACGTCGCGCACGAGCGCGACCAGATCGACGTCGGCCAGCGAGAGCACCAGCTCGTTCTGCTCGAGCCGCGAGAGCGCCAGCGTATCGGTGGCCAGTGAGGCCAGCCGCATCGCGCTCGACGAAATCATCTCGAGATATTGCCGGGCCTCATTGTCGATGCGATGGTCGTCAGCCAGAACGTCGGCGAAGCCGACGATCGTCGTCAGGGGACCTTTGAAGTCATGGGCGAGCATGGCGATCAGGTCGTTCTTGACCTGATTCAGCTCGACGACGGCGTCGCGCCGCGAGGCCAGCTCCTCGTACAACTCGACGTTGCGCGCCGCGACCGCGAAGTACTGGCCGAGCAGCCCCAGCGCGAAGACGTCGGCGGTGCTGAACGGCAGCGGGCGCCGCAGATCGAGCACGTACCCGGTCGTGCCGCTCGAACCGGCGATGCGGACCGCGACATGCAGTTCGCCGGCATCCAGCACGCAGATTTCGCTGCCGGCCGCCCGTTCGAGAAAGGGATCGGCGACGGTCGGCGCGTCTTCGGCGCCGCGCAGTTCGCTCAGCGCGACGAAGCCGCCGGCCGAACGCGGCGCGAATAGCATCGCGGCGGCGCCGAAGAGTTCGTGCACGCCGGCCAGCAGCGCCTCGACCAGCAGGCGCGAGTCGAGGGTCGCGAACAGTTGCTGCGCGATCGACGTGATCGCGGTCAGCCGTTCGTTCTGCATCGCGAGTTCGGCACCGCGCACGACTTGGTCGGTCACGTCGCGCTGAATGACGACGAAATGCGTCGTCCGCCCGGCATCGTCGAGGAGCGGCCGGCCCGCGGCTTCGGTGCAGAACGAGGATCCGTCGGTGCGGTAGGCGATGAACTCGACCGTCGCCGATCGTCCGGCCAGCAGTTCACGGCGTAAGAACCGCAACTGGCTCTGGTCGGTCTGCGGACCGTAGAACGCTTCCGCAGTGCGGCCGAAAACTGCCTCCGCGGCCGCGCCGGTTTGGCGTAGGAAGGCCGCGTTCGCGTAGACGATCGTCCCGGGCACGTGCTCGTCGGCGCCGGGCGTCGCGATGATGATCGGATCCTGGGCGCCGTCGACGGCAGCCGAAAGCAGGCTGATGCGCTGCGCGGCCGCTTCGCCCTCGGTCAGATCGCGCGCGATGACGAGCATCGTGTCGGCACGGTGGCCCGCGCGCCGCTCGATGCGCAGTTCGACCGGATACGACGTCCCATCTTTGCGGCGCGCCCGCGAACGCAGGATCAGCCGCTCGTCGCCGCGGGCGCGCAGTTCATCCAAGCGGGCTGAGACGCGCGCGTCCCGCGCCAGCGCCGGCAGCAGCGCGCTGAGCTTGAGGGCGCGCAGCTCATCCAGGCTGTAGCCAAGGTTCCGCAGCGCCGCATCGCTGGCGAAGACCACCCGCCGCGACGACAGGTCGACGCGGTACAGTTCAGCCCGCGCGTCATCGAACAGGCGCAGCAGCGCGCGGCGGGCGGTGAACTGCTCGACCAGCGCCTCGGCGGTCGCCGCCAGGGCCGAATGCTGCCGGACGGTCAAGCGCCGCGGACGGCGGTCGAAGATCGCCAGGACGCCGCTGGGCGCGCCGTCCGGCGAGCGCAGCGGCATGCCGGCGAAGAAGCGGATCGCCGACGGACCCGTCACCAGCGGACTCTGCGCGAACCGCGCGTCGGAGGCGGCATCGGGGACTTCGAGCAGGCCCTCGCCCGCGATCGCGTGGCGGCAGAATGCGAAGTCGTCGAACGGCTCGTCGGCGGCCACGCCGCAGGTTCCCGCGAACCACTCGCGCTGCCCATCGCTCACCCCGACCAGGGCGATCGGCGCCTGACACAGCTTCGCCACCAGGCGCGTCAGCGCGTCGAACAGCTCCTCGTCCGGGGTGTCGAGGAGCGCGTAATCGTCAGCGGGGGATCGCCGCAGGTCCTCCGTTAGAGGAAGCGGGAGAGGGGTCGGCATGGTCGAGGCGCTTCCGTTTCGCGTGAACGAATGCGAGGACTCGGTCAAGTGATCGACCGTTTAGGACTTCTTCGTTAGTTACCCAAGCTCGCCTAGCCTGACCGACGGCATAGGCAACGTTCGCCAGCTGCGCCACGCCGTGGGCGTCGGAGTCGCAGGCGAAGGTGACGCCGAACTCGCGGGCTCGCCTGGCTAGCTGGCTGGGAAGATCGAGTCGGCTGGGCTGACCGTCGATCTCGAGCGCGGTCCCGGTGCGCGCCGCCGCCGCGAACACCGCATCGTGGTCGAAATCGTAGCCGGCGAAGGTCTCGATGTTCCGGCCGGTGGGGTGCCCGATGATCGTCACGTACGGGTTTTCGCAGGCTCGGATCAATCGGGCGGTCATCGCCTCGCGCGACTGCGCGAAGGCTGAATGGACAGAAGCGATCACCAGATCGCGTTCGGCGAGCACCTCATCCTCGTAGTCGAGGCTCCCGTCGGCCCGAATGTCGACCTCGGCCGCGCACAGGGTGCGGATGCCGTAACGGTCGCCGAGCGCCTGCACCTGCGCGCGCTGGGCGCGCAGATCGTCGGGCGAGAGGCCGCGGCGGCCGCGGCCCCACGAGTGGTCGCTGATCGCATGATAGCGGTAACCGCGCGCAGCGGCGGCGGCGATCATCGTCTCGAGCGTGTCGGCTCCGTCCGACCAGGTGCAGTGCATGTGAAAATCGCCCTGCAGATCGTCGAGGTCGACGACGCGCGGGAGCGTTCCCGTCCGCGCGGCCTCGATTTCGCCGGTGCCCAACCGCATCTCGGGCGGGATGTACGCCAGCCCGACCTGGGCGTAGACCTCCGCCTCGCTGCGGCTCACGAACGTCCGGCCGTCGCTGAGGTCGACGATGCCGTTCTCGCTGACCCGCAGGTTCTTGCGCACCGCCAGCTCGCGGAACTGAATGTTGTGTTCGCGCGAGCCGGTGAAATGCTGCAGCAGGTTGCCGTAGAGCTCGGCCGGCAGCACCCGCAGATCGATCTGCAGCCCGCCCTCGAGCCAGATGCTGGCCTTGGTCGGTCCTTCGGCGAGCACGGAGCGTGCCCGTTCCCACGCCGTGAACGCCGTGACGACGTCGGCCGCGTTCGCCGACGTGCAGACGATGTCGACGTCGCCGACCGTCGGCTCCTGGCGGCGCACGCTGCCGGCCGGCACCAGGTCGGCGGCATCGGTCATGGCGCGCAGGAAGGCGATGGCCTCGCGCGCCAGCGGCAGCGCGGTGCCCAGCGGCGTACGTTTCGTGCGGCCTTGGTACGCGAGCACACCGCGCCGGATGTTCTCGATCGACTTCGCACCCAAGCGCGGCATCGACGCCAGCGCGCCTTCGTCGAGCGCGCGCTCCAGATCGGCCAGCGACGCGACCCCGAGCCGCTCGAACAGCTGCTGCGCGGTCTTCATGCCGACGCCCTGTACCGCCAATACCTCCAGCAGCGTCGAGGGATACCGCGCGCGCAGCTCGTCGAGATACGGATCGCTGCCGCTGTGGGCCAGCGTGGCGATCCGCCCGGCAATCGTCTTGCCGACGCCCGGCAGCGCGGTGAGGCTGCCGTCGGCGATCAGCCCGGCGAGGGGCGGCGCGTTCTCGATCGTCTCGGCCGCGCGCTCGTACGCCATGAACTTGAAGAACGGTTCGCCCGCGAATTCCATCAGCGCGCGAATCTCGCGCAGCCGCTGCGCGATCTCGCTGTTGGTCAGTCTCACCATCGTCGTGGCCGCGTCGTTCCACACCCGGGGCGACGAGGACTTCCGGCCGAGCCCGCGTACGGGCGTCCCATGCTCCGCACCGAGCGGCGCCGTCTCGATCCGGCGATCCTCAACCTCCCGGTCGAGAAGATGCGCGACGGCTACTATTCCGACACCTACTTCAATCGCGCGCGCGAGATCCTCGAGGCCGACGGCTACCATCCTCGGGTGCGGATGCAGATCTTCCAGCGCACCGATGCGATCCTGTGCGGGATCGACGAGGCGATCGCGATCCTCAAGCTGTGCAGCGGCCGCCGCGCCCCGGACGGCTCGTGGACGGACGGCTGGAACGCGCTGGGCGTCCACGCGCTCTACGACGGTGATCCGATCGCAGCGTTCGAAACGGTTATGACGATCGAGGGCGACTACGCGCTGTTCGCGCATTTGGAAACCAGCTACCTCGGCGTGCTCGCGCGCCGCACGCGGATCGCGACCAACGCGCGCGCGATCGTCGACGCGGCCGGCGGCAAGGAAGTGCTTTTCTTCCCGGCCCGCTTCGACCATCATTTGGTGCAGACCGGTGACGGATACGCGGCCTACATCTCGGGCGCGCTCGGCGTCTCGACCGACGCCAACGCCGAATGGTGGGGTTCGCGCGGCATGGGGACGGTGCCGCACGGGTTGATCGCCGCCTACCGCGGCGACACCGTGCTGGCGACGCAGAAGTTCGCGCAGCACATCGACCCTTCGGTCAACGTCATCGCCCTGGTCGACTTCGACAACGACTGCGTCGGTACGTCGCTGGCCGTCGCGCGGGCGCTGCGTTCGCGTTTGTGGGGCGTGCGGCTCGACACATCCTCGACGCTGGTCGACAAGAGCGTCATCCCGCAGATGGGGACGTTCGCGCCGACCGGGGTCAACGCGCAGCTGGTGCGCAACGTCCGCGAAGCGCTCGATGCCGAAGGCTTTGGGCACGTCCGTATCGTGGTCAGCGGCGGTTTCGACGCCGAACGCATCCGCCGGTTCGAAGATGACGGCGTGCCCGCCGACGCCTATGCCGTCGGCAGCGCGTTCTTCAAAGGCGCCGGCTCGTTCGATTTCACCGCCGATATCGTCGCGATCGACCGCGGCGACGGCTGGCGCGAATGCCACAAAGTCGGCCGCCCCGAACGGCCGAACCCGCGGCTGTCGCTCGTGACCTAGGGATGCCCCCAAACGACTGGAGGTACGCGAGGAAGCGCGCTCACTGCCACCGCGGCGTCGATTCAGAACAACGATTGCCAGGAAAAGAGCAGCTCGATGATTCCGGCAACGAACACGCCCGCGCCGATCAGTGCCCATTCCTGAGCGTCGAGCACGCGAGCTTGAGGATCCGCGGTCGTCGGCGCGAACCCAGCTTCCGTTGACACGGCGACGACCTCGTTCTTGAAGACCTGTGCGCGGGCGACGGTCCCCGGAGATGCAGCAGCGGTATTCCAAATGCGCATCCACGCCGGCGAATACCGAAGCTCGACCCGCGGACGGCTGCCGTTAGCCGTCGCGAGCGTTAAAAAGTAGTAGGTCGACGACCGTCGATGAACTTGACTCGCTTGAGCGATCACGACGGCCTCCGAACGACACGCTGCGCCGGTCCCAGCCGGTCGTGTGGGCGCCGTCCCGAACGCGCATGACGGATCGGTGAGGAAAAGCGTCGAGGCATCCATCAGCGCCGGCAGGCGGACGAAGAAGAACAGACCCGTTGCGGCGCCGGCGACGATGAGGCTCAAGCAACGGGCTCGCGCCGAGCCCGGATCGTTGTACGAGTTCGGGTGGCCGATCCGCCACACGGCCATCATGACCGGCAGCACCATGACCGGTAACAGAAAGGCGAACCAGGCACCGTTCACCCGGTTCTCTACCCGGAGTCACCGAAAAGGTGACGGACTACACGGGTGCGTTCTGCGTGGCCAGCTTCTCGATGATCGCGCGATTGAACAGCGGGATGTCGCTCGGGTTGCGCGAGGTGACCCAATTCCCGTCCTGCACGACCGGCTGGTCGCGGTATAAGCCGCCGGCGTTGCGGATGTCGTCGGCGATCGACGCGTAACCCGTCAGCGTGCGACCGCGGACGATCTGCGCCGAGATCAGAATCTGCGGACCGTGGCAAATGACGAACATCGGCTTCTTGGCCTGATCGAACTCGCGCACGAAGCGCTGCACGTCTTTGCTGGTGCGGATGTGATCGGGCGAGGTGCCGCCCGGGATCAGCAGGGCATCGAAATCGTCGGCGGTGACGTCGGCGACCAGCTCCTCGGCTTTGACGCTCGTGCCTTCATCGAGTCCGCGCTTGCCGCGGATCTTCTGCAGCGAGCGATCGTCGACGCCGACGATCGTGACGACGGCACCCGCTTCCTCGAGCGCACGGCGCGGCTCCAGCAGCTCCGACTCCTCAAATCCGTCACCGACCAGGGCGGCGATGCGTTTTCCTTCGATTTCCATAGGGAAACGGGCGTTCTCACCGCGCCGTAGGGCGGCCTCTCGACGTTGCCGTCAGAGCCGGCCGCCGGTCGCCTGCACGGCCGCCCGCAAGAGGTAGGCCAATTCGACCTCGATCTTGCCGAGCGGATCGAGCACCGTATCCTCGGTCAGCGCGCGGAGGACCGGGTTGCGTTTGGTCATGTCGCCTTCGGGGACCGCATGGCGGGGGTTGATTTCGCGCATGTAGATGCGGGCGTCGTAACGGATCTGGCCGTCGGGCAGAAAGTAGAGCGGATCGAGGCCGAACGCGTACGTTTCGAGGCCCAGCAAGCCGGTCTGCTGCAAGAAAGCGATCGGTCGCAGCCGCAGGGCGCGCGCCAGGCGCGCCATCCCCGGGACCGCGACGCGCGCCGCGCCGGAAACGATCTGCGCGACCAGGGCGGGATCCAACTCGGCCGCCGCGGCCAGCGCCGCGACCTCGAGCTCTTTGGCTGCGGCGAGACGCGCGATCGCGGCACCGAACGCCGGTCCGCCGGCGGTCCCGTTCGCGCCGTCGTAGGCAGCGGCTTGTGCGTCCATCGGGGAGGTGATCGCCGCCCGCGGCGCGGACGCCTCCGTGCGATGGCGGAATCGACGGAGCAGCGCAAGTCACGGCACCTCGACGTCTGCCTGCACGACGATGTCGCTTCGCGCACGCCGGCCGGCTGGGACGGCGTCCGGCTGCGCCACGAAGCCCTGCCGGAGATCGCGCTCGCCGACGTCGACCTGAGCACGACGTTTCTCGGTCTGCCGCTGCGTGCGCCGCTGATCATCTCCTCGATGACCGGAGGGACGCAGCGCGCAGCCGAGATCAACCGGCGCCTCGCGCGTTCGGCCGAAGCGGCCGGGATCGCGTTCGCGCTGGGCAGCGGCCGCGCGATGCTCGAAGACCCCGCGCTGCTGACCACCTTCGCGGTGCGAACGGTCGCACCGAAGGTCGTGCTGTTCGCGAACCTGGGTGCCGTGCAGCTGAACTACGCCGTGCGCATCGACGACGCGCGGCGATTGATCGACGCCGTCGGCGCACAAGGCCTGTACCTGCATCTCAACCCGCTGCAGGAAGCACTGCAGCGTGACGGCGACACCAATTTTCGCAACCTCGAACCGCGCATCAGCGCGCTGTGCGCCGCGCTCGACGTGCCGGTCATCGCCAAGAGCGTCGGCTCCGGGATCGCGCCGTCCACCGCGGCGCGACTGCTCGCCTGCGGCGTCGCGGCGATCGACGTCGCGGGAGCCGGCGGAACGTCGTGGGCGCTCGTCGAGGGGCGGCGTGCGGACGACGCCTCGCGCGAGCGCATCGCCGAAGCCTTCGCCGACTGGGGTTACGCCACGCCGCGCGCAACCGCCGCGATCCGCGAGGCGCTGCCGCAGGTTCCGCTCGTCGCCAGCGGCGGCATCCGCGACGGCGTGCAGATCGCGAAAGCGATCGCGCTGGGCGCCGATCTGGCCGGACTCGCGCTGCCGTTTCTGCGCGCCGCCGAGGATTCCGAAGCGGCCGTCGCGATGCTGATCGACGAACTGCTCACCGCGCTGCGCATCGCGACGTTCGCCAGCGGTTCGCGCAGACTGCTCGACCTTCGCGACGCCCTCGCGTAGCGCGCGAGAGCGGCGATGATGCTGGCAGCTACGCTTCTCGCGTCGATCGTCGCGGCCGCATCGCCGTCACCCTCTCCGTCGCCGTCACCGTCCGGCGGGCCGCTGCCGATCGGCAGCGTCACCGTCGTCAGCGGCTCGCCGCAATCGCTGCACCGGGCCCCGCAGGCGGCGACGGTGATCGACGGCCACGGACTGGCCGAGGAAACCGCGCCGTCGCTCGATCAAGCGCTGCGCGTGCTGCCCGGCAACGACCGCGACCGCAGCAACGCGCCGTTTACGAACTACGGACAGCTGCGGCTGTCGTTCTCCGGCGCCGGCAACGATCGCGGTGCGCTGTTCGTCGACGGCGTGCCGGCCCAAGACGGCTTCGGCGGCCAAGTCGATTGGAATGCCTACCCCGCCGCGTCGATTGCGCGCGCGGAACTGCTGCGCGGCCCCGGCTCCGCGCTCTACGGCTCGGGCGCGGTCGGCGGCGTGCTCGCGCTGCTGACGACGCCGCCCTCGCGCACGCCCGGCGGCGAGCTCGACGCGACGACCGGCGGCACCGTCGTCGGCGACGGGACGCTCGGCCTGACCGGCGCCGCCGGCGCGTTTGCGAACGCGCTCACGCTGGCGAGCAGCCGCTTCAGCTACGGCGTGATTCCGCCGGGCCAGACCTCACCGGTCGACCGTCCCGCGATCTCGACCGCCGACGTGATGCACGTGCGTTCGCAGTTCTCGAGCGCCGATTCGAACCTCAACCTCGACGCGCTCGTCAGCGACGATGCCCAGCAGGACGGACGCCCGCACGACGGCTTCGCGCGTGCGCTGCGCCAAGCCGCGGCAACCTGGACGCAAGGGCGCGATGCGGTCTTCACCCTGACCGCGTTCGCCCGCGCGACGACGGTTGTGAACTTGGCCGATAAGACCAGCTCGCCCGGAAGCCTGCTCTACACGCAGCACATCCCCTCGTCGGACGCCGGTTTCCGCGCGCGCTGGGACATCCCCGACGGCGCCGGCGCGCTCTCGCTCGTCGCCGAGGACCGTCTGGTGACCGGTGAGAGCACGCAGAACGCGGCCAACGGCAGCGTTCAGAGCAACGTCGCCGGCACCCAGCGTCTGGGCGGCATAGCGCTGCAGCAGACCTGGGACGGCCGCTTCGGCGGGATCGCCGGCGCGCGCTACGACACGATCGTCACCGACGCGCTCGGCCAGCGCACCGCCGCCGCGATCTCGCCGCGCTTGGATCTGCGCTACGTCGCCTCCGGCGCCGTCGTGTTCCGCGCCGCCTACGGCACCGGACTGCGCGCGCCGTTCCTCAACGAACTGATCCGCAGCTTCAAAGTGGGCTCGGTGCTCGAAGAGAACAATCCGGCGCTGGTCCCGGAACGGAGCCGTTCGCTGCAGCTCGGGGCCGACGTCGCAACGAGCGCCACCACGCGGTTCGCCGTCGACTATACCGGGACGAGCGTCGTCGACGCGATCGGGTTTCGCACCATCGCGACCAACGTGCAGCAGCGCGCCAACTTCGGCCGCACCGCCAGCGACGCGTTCACCGCCGAGTACGAACACCGGCTCACGCCGTGCTCGCAGGTGCGCGGGTTCGCGACGAGTCAACACGACCGCGTCGTGGCCGGCGCGCCGGCGCAGATCGGCAAACGTCTCGCCTACGTCCCCGATTCCGCCGCCGCGGTCGACCTCGAACAGAGCGTGCGCGCGCTGACCGGCGCGTTGGAACTCTCCTACAGCGGGCCGGCCTTCGCCGACGATCTCGAACATCAGCCGCTGGGCACGGCGCTGCTGATCGGCGGCCGTATCACGCTGCACGCGGCCGACGGCTCCGCGCTCTCGCTGGCAATCGACAACCTTGCCGACCGCGTGTACCTCACCAGCGTCGACCGGCTCGGACCCCCGTCCTCAGTGACGCTGCGGTTGAGCGTACCGCTCGGCCGGCGGCCTCTTACTGCGCCGTCGACTGCGGCGTGCGGCTGATGCGCACGTCGTTGCCCTCGACGCGGACTTCGAACGTGTCGACGCGGGCAAAATCCCCCAGCGTCATCTTGCCGTCGCTGAGCTTGAACGTCCAGGCGTGCCACGGACAGGTGACGACCGCACCGTCGAGCCAGCCGTCGGCCAGCGGGCCGCCCTGATGCGGGCAATGGTTTTCGAGCGCGTAGAACACTCCGGCGACGTTGAAGAGCGCGATCTCGCGCTCGCCGACGATCACTGCTTTCCCCGTCCCCGGCGCAACGTCGGTGACCCGCGCCGCGGTCACGAAGTCATCGTTCACAGCGCGGCCAGTTCCGCGCCCACGGGAGGACGTCTTGCTTAAGGACTATCGCGACTGGCTCGACGCGGAACTCAAGCTGCTGGGAAACGCCAGCCACCACGCGTACGCTTTCGGTCAGGCGAACATGGCCAAACGCGCGCTCGAACGGCTCGATGACGAACTCGCGCGCACGCTCTACGTCGCCATCGATCGGGCCGAGGCGCGCCGAATCCTGACCGCGATCGAGATGCAAGCCGAAGCGACCACGTCCGCCCAACCCGAGCTGGAAGCCCTGCGCGACGCCGTGACAGCCGCGCTCCAAGAGGTCAACGAGAACCCCGCACTTTGAAGCACCGGACCGATCCTTCTACTTGACGTAGTCGAGCATGTCGCGAACGTCTTGCGCATGGGGCCCGTTCGGAGCAAGCTCGAGGTACTTTCGCAGTACCTCGACGGTCCCGGGGGGCGCGATCGTTTTGCCGCCCCTCACGGTCGATTGTGAGATGAGGAACGATCCCTTGATGAAGTACGCGTCGGCGCGTCCCGGATCGGCCGCGATCGCTGTATTGCAAGCCGCGAGAACGCCGTCCGTGTGACCAATGTTGTATAAGACGGCACACAGGTTGAAGTACGCGAGCCCCGGGTTGGCCGCAAGCGGCGCGGCCTTCGTGTAGGCAGCGATCGCTTCGTCCGTTCGCTTAAGCCTCAAGTCTACATTGCCCATCTGCGTGAGAAGTCTACCCAGCGCCGCCTTCGTCGGAGCCGGAGAAACGGTTGGCGTTTGCGCAGCAGCCCACGCCCGGCTGTAACTGTCGAGCGCGTCCGGGTAGTCCGCGTTGCCTAACTGCGTATCGCCGAGAAGCTCGAGATAGTCCCACCGCGCCGAGCGCGCGACCAGTTTTCTTGCGGCGACTTCGGCATCGCTCCAGTTCTTAGCTGCGATCGCCGCCTGCGCGCTCCGCACGAGCGTCGGTTCGTCGTCGCCCGTTTGCGCAAGGGCCGATCCAAATGCTCCGGCAGCGAAAAATGGCAGCATCCCAACCGCTAGCAGCGCAAGAAACGGGCGAGCGTTCATGGGATTGACGCGGTATTCCCCATATGGCCGTCCTTTTCAAGCCGCCGCCTGGCGATTCCGGCATCGCCGCGGATCAGCAGCGGGCTTGCAAAGTCATCTGGTGATTGCGGGTTTCAAAATGAAACACGAGACACGACACTGGAAAGTTTGGACGGTCACGCTGGTCGAGCCGAGCGGCGTCCCGGTCCTCCGACCCAACATTCGAACGCGCTGCGCCCTCGTAGGGGATGTGAGCACCAGGCGCGCGCGGTGAGGTTCGTCGGTGTGGAGGCCGCTCGAGCTGGAGACCAGCGGGCTGTCGGCGGATCCGCGTGAGCGTCAGGCCCAAATCGGGCGGATCGAGGCTGCCATGCGTGCGGAGAAGCGACCCACGCTTTGACGGCCTGGCCCGGATCGGGTATGATTCGTCGGTCGCCGTCGCGGACCCACGGAGTCTGCAGACGCGCGAGTCGAAAGGAGCCTGGCATCCCGTGCCCCTCACCAAGGAACAAAAATCGGAGCTCGCGGTCAAATACGGCCGCGGTGCCAACGACACCGGGTCGGCCGACGTGCAAGTCGCGATCTTGACCGCCTCGATCAACCAGCTCACCGAGCACCTGAAGATCCACAAGAAGGATCATCACAGCCGCCGCGGCCTGCTGATGCAGGTCGGTCAGCGCCGACGCTTGCTCGCCTACCTTCAGAACAAAGATCTCGAGCGCTACCGCAAGCTGATCGGCGACCTCGGTCTGCGCCGCTAAGCGCGGCCGTCGTCTCGCGGGCCGGGCCCGCCTTCGGGCGGGCCGGCGTCAGCTTGCTCGCTAGACAACCTGACTGCGATCCTGTTCCGCGCGTACGCCCGGCACAGGCCGGTTCCGGCGGGTCAGCGAACCGAATCACGTTTACAGAAGAAACGTAAGCGAATAAAACAAGAACACAATCTAGGAGTATCAGTGCCAGAATCCGTCTCGCTCGAGATCGGTGGCCGTACGCTCGTCATTGAGACGGGAGAGCTTGCGAAGCAAGCCAACGGGTCCGCCCTCGTCCGCTACGGCGATCAGATCGTCGTCCTCTGCGCCGCAACGGCGTCGGAGAAACCGCGGGAGGGGATCGACTTCTTTCCCCTCACCTGCGATTACGAAGAGAAGATGTACGCAGCCGGCAAGATCCCGGGCGGCTACATCAAGCGCGAAGGGCGGCCGTCGGAACACGGCGTCCTCAGCGCGCGCCAGATCGATCGCCCCATCCGTCCCCTCTTCCCCGACGGCTTCCGCAACGACGTCCAGATCATCGCGACGGTCCTTTCGACCGATCCCGGTCTCGACAGCGACGTCATCGCGGTCTGCGCCGCCGGCGCTGCCCTCGCGGTCAGCGATATCCCGTTCCAAAAAAACGTCGCCGCGGTCCGCGTCGGACGCGATGAGAGCGGCGGCTTCATCACCAACCCGACCCTCGAACAGTACGAGAGCGGCGGGATGGAGATCGTCGTCGCCGGCACGTCCGATGCGGTGATGATGGTCGAAGGCAGCGCCAAAGAGATCTCCGAGGAGATCTTCCTGGGCGCGGTCGCCTACGCGCACGAAGAGATCAAGAAGATCGTTGCCGCGATCGACAAGCTGGCGAAAAGAGTCGGCAAGAAAAAGCGCGAGTACCCGCTGCTCACGACCGATCCGACGCTCGATAAGTGGATGCGCAAGAACTTCGCCAAGGAAGTCGGCAAGGCGATGCGCGTCGTCGAGAAGCAGGAGCGCGAATCGGCGTTCATCGACCTCTCGCGCGATGCGGCGATCCTCAAACTCGACAAGAAGGACGATCCGGTCGTTCGCGCACTGGTCACCGATTCGAAGTCGAAAGAGTTCGAGAAGATCCTCAAGTCGATGGAAGAGGACGAACTCCGCACGATGGTCGTCGACGAGAAGATTCGTCCCGACGGTCGCAAGCCCGACGAGATCCGGCCGATCTGGTGCAAGACGCACTACGTCCCCCGCGTCCATGGTTCGGGCGTGTTCACGCGCGGCCAAACGCAGGTGTTCACCGCGGCGACGCTCGGCTCGATCAGCGATGAACAGCGCCTCGACGGGATCCTCGATATCCCGAACAAGCGCTACATGCACTACTACAACTTCCCGCCGTACTCGGTCGGGGAGACGCGACCGATGCGCTCGGCCGGACGCCGCGAAATCGGCCACGGTCAGCTCGCGGAACGCGCGCTGGTTCCGGTGCTGCCGCCCGAGGAAGAGTTTCCGTACACCCTGCGCTTGATCAGCGAAGTGCTCGAATCGAACGGCTCGTCGTCGATGGCGTCGGTCTGCGGTTCGACCCTCGCGCTGCTCGACGCGGGCGTTCCGATCAAGTCGCACGTCGCCGGCGTCGCGATGGGGCTCATCCTCAAGGGCAAAGACTATGCGATCCTGACCGACATTCAGGGTCTCGAAGACGCGCTCGGCGAGATGGACTTCAAGGTCGCCGGAACGGTCGACGGCATCACCGCGATCCAAATGGACATCAAGGTGGCCGGCATCACGCTCGACATCATGCGCGATGCGCTCACGCAAGCCAAGAAATCGCGACTGTTCATCATCGACAAGCTCAAGGAAACGATCGCCGAACCGCGCGCCGAACTCTCGCAGTTCGCTCCGCGGATGATCGTCCTCCAGATCAGCCCCGATAAGATCAAGGACGTGATCGGACCCGGCGGCAAGGTGATCAACAAGATCATCGCCGACACGGGCGTAAAGATCGACATCGAAAATGACGGACGCGTCTTCATCGCCTCGCCGGACGGCGCCGGCGCCGAAAAAGCGAAGCAGATCGTCGAAGCCTTGACCAAAGAAGTGAAGGTCGGCGAGACGTATCTCGGCACCGTCACCCGGCTGATGAACTTCGGCGCCTTCGTCGCGTTCTTACCCGGTAAGGAAGGGCTGGTCCACATCTCGCAGTTGGCGCCGCAGCGCGTCGAGCGGGTCGAGGACGTCGTGAAGCCCGGCGATCAGATCATGGTCAAGGTGATCGAGATCGATTCGCAAGGCCGCATCAACCTCAGCCGCAAGGCCGTCCTCGGCGGCGGTGACGGCGGCGCGACCGAAAGCCACGACAACGGCGCGGCCCGCAACGGCGCTCCGCGTCCCGAACGCACCGGCCCTCCGGCCGGCGGCGGCGCCGGCGGGGATCGCGGCGACCGCGGAGACCGGCGGCCGCGCCGGCGACCCCGGCCCGAGTAAGACTCGCGAAACCCAAAGCCCCGTCCGCCGGACGGGGCTTTTTTCTTCGAGCCCGTGCGCCGCCGCAGCGATTGTCTGCTAGTATTCCCTTGTCTGGCTCGGTAGAGCAGACGGGGGTATGACCCGTGGTCATGCGGCTGGCCGGCGTCGGCATTGTTCTTGGGGTAGTCCTCATCGCGCTCGATAGCTGCGGCGGCGGAGGCGTGCGAAGCGCCGCACCCGGTTCGACGAGCGCTCCGGTCGCGCTGACCTCCGTCAGCTTCAGCTTGACCGTGCCGCGCGCGACCGCGCAGGGCCAGCGCCGCCTGCTCTACGTTTCGACTGCCACGCAGTCGGCTACCATCGGCGTCAGCGGCGGCGGGACATCGCTTCCCGCGGTCACTATAGCGTGCACGACGAACGGCTGCAGCGGCACGCTGCCCGCGCCGGCCAATACGTTGGACACCTTTGCGATCTCACTCTACGACGGCGCCAACGGCACCGGCAACGTGCTCTCGACGAACGACGCGATCACGCAATTCATCGTCGCCAATGCGACGAACACCATCAGCGCGACGCTCAATCCGATCCTCGCTGCCGCGACGCTGACGCTCTTGCCGACGACGTTGCTGCAGGGCGTGAGCGCAACCTCGAGCGTCACCGTCACCGCGTTGGATGCCGACGGCAAAACGATCGTCGGACCGGGGACCTTCTCGAACGCCGCCGGCGGACCGGTGACGCTCGCGCTTTCGACGCACGACACGCCGACGGTCGGCAGCGGCGGCTCGTCGCTCTCGACCACGACCTTGACGGCGCCGCAAACCTCGCCGATCACGCTCACCTACGGCGGCGCAGCCGCGCTGACGTCGACGCTCGTGAGCGCGACGGTCACCGGTACGAGCATCACCGTGACCCCGGCGACGCTCTCGTACGCGACGCCGATTCCCTCGCCATCGCCCTCACCGACCCCGACACCGTCTCCGTCCCCGAGCGGGACACCGCCCCTCTTCAGCGGATCCTGGGCAATCAGCTCCATTTCTACCAATCCCTTCGCCAACAACACGCCGCAAATGTATATTGGGCTCGGCCTCGGCGACACGATACCGCAAGGTAACGGCTTCTATTACGTCCCGGTCGCGGTATGGACGGGGCTCGCGCCGAGCGGCTGCGTTCCGGCCGGCTCGACGCACGTCTTCGATTCGGTCGAGGTGGCGTTCAATGCGGCGGCTCCGCCGATTCCATCGGGCTGGAGTGTCACGACGTATCCGACGTATGGTTTCCTCGAGACGGGGCTCGGCATCATCGAACCCGATCCCACCACCTCGCCGGTGACGGCAACGATGTACATCGAGGGCACCTGCACGGTGGTGGCGACCCAAGTGATCGACATCATGTACAATGCCGCGGCCGGTCTGGCGACATTCACCTACAACGCCGATGCCCCGGTAGGCGGATCGGCGACGGTCTTGCCGGTCAATGGGACCTACGTGATCGAGTGGTACCAATAGCGGGCCGCCATTCGCGACCGCCCGAACGGGGAACGCGCCGTTAGGTGTCGCACAACGGCACCGCGTCATGTTCCGCCGCCTGGCCGCTCTCGCGGCTTCCATCGCCTTGCTTGGTGCGCACCATCCGGCGCCGACGGTCTTCGATCTCTCGGATGCGGTGGGCCGCCCCGCCCCCGCGCTGACGCTGCCGCGCCCGGACGGATCGCCGCTCGCAATCGCCGGCGTGCCGGGAAAACCAACCTACGTGTTCCTGTTTGCGAGCTGGTGCGGACCCTGCCAAGAAGCGCTGCCGTTCGTGCGCGACGATTATGCGAAATACGGTGACCGCATCACGTTCGTCGGCGTCGACGTGCTCGAAGATGCGGCCGCGGCGCAGGCGTCGATCGCGGGCGCCGGGTTTCCGTTTCCGGTCGCCGTCTTTCCGATCGAACGGCTCGACGCGCTGATCTCGCCCGACGCGCAGCTCGCCGCCGGCGCGAAGTACAAGATTCCGGCCGATTTTCTGCTCGACGCGCACGGCGTCGTGCGCTTCGCCTGGCATGGGCTCGCGGTCGATCGCGGCGGCGCAGCCTTCGACGTGCTGCCGCACTACCTGGCCAAGCTGGGCGTCGAGTGACCGAACCCTCCTGGACGATCGCGCAGAAGGCGCTGGCCAACGTCGACGGGGCGGTCGCGGTGTTGGCTGAGGCCGCCGAAGAAGGCGGCCGCGTCGCAACCGATTGGCCCTTCGATCTGAAAGTTCGCGCGCGGATGCTGCGCAGCGCGCTTTTGGCCGGCAACGTCGAGGGCTGGGTCGCGTACGACGCCGGGAACATCGTCGCCGACTTCACCATCTTCAATCCGGGCGAAGCCGAGCCGCTCTTCGGTATGGCGGTCGCGCGCTCGCATCGCCGCCGCGGGATCGGCCGCGCGCTGATCGCGACGGCCGTCGCGTGGGCGCGCGCCCACGGAAAAACCGCCTTGCGGCTGCGCGTCTTTCCCGACAACGAACCGGCGCGCGAACTCTATCGCGCGACGGGCTTCGTCGATGCCGCGTTTCAGCCCGGTGCGATCGCCCGCGCCGACGGCACGGTCGCTGACGTGATCCTGATGCGCCGCGTGCTGATGAGCGACTGATGGATCCGGGCCTGGTCGCTGCCGCGGCCACCGCGGTGCACAGTCCCGTGCGCTGCCCGGCGCCCATACGCGTCGCGCGAATCCATCTCGTCGACGGGATGCCGTTCGTCGTCGCGCTCCGCCCGACGCTGCGCGCGCGCACGCGCGCCGACGGCGCCCGCGCCGGGGCCCATGCGTTCGTGCTGTACGACGGAGCGCGCCCATTGGCAACGGTGCACTTCGCCGCCGACGGTTCGGTCGTCGTGCGGGGTTACGTCGCGGCGGTCGCCGGCGGTGCGGCGGTCGACGTTGCGTCACCCGCAGCGGGCTGCACGGCCACGACGACCCAGGTCGTGCTCAACCCGAGCTGAGCGCGCCCGGCTCGGGAACCGCGGCGCCGTCGAGGCGCCGCAGCAGCCGCAGGAGCTGTGCCCGTTCGGCAGCGCTGAGCGCGGCCGCAAAGCGCTCTTCACTGGCGTGGACCAGCGGCGTCGCGTGCTCCAGCAGCGCCCGGCCCTCCGCAGTCAGCGTCGGGACGCTGGTGCGGCGATCGGTCGTGTGGGTGACGCGGCGCAGCAGGCCGCGGCCTTCGAGCTGGTCGATCAGCCGCACCATCGTCGAGGGATCGGCGCCGAGCGCTGCAGCGATGTCCCGCTGTCCGTCGCCGGGTCGCGCCGCGACCGTCGCCAGCACCCCGTAGAGCATCGGCGTCAGTCCGCTGGGGGCTAGCAACTCGGCGAAGGCGCCGAACGCGCGCAGCTGACCGCGCCGCAGGTGGTAGCCCAGCAGGTCGTCCAGCCGGTCCTCGGTCGAACTCATTGACCTCGCCGATCATTTGACATGCCAACCGATTCGGGCTATCGTTCAGCGCACGCCTTCCCGGCCCGGGGAGCGAAGAGCTGAGTGATGGATCGCAGCCAGTATCTGGTCGCCCCGCCCGCCGCATGCGATACCTCCGTGCTGGCCGGCCTGACCGCACGCGAGGCCCTCTCTGCGACCGCGTGCCGTCTGCCGGAAGCTCTCGCGTACGTCGAAGGTCCGCGGAGGCTGACCTGGTCGGATGTCGCCGGCCGCGTCGCGGCGCTGGCGCGCGATCTCGAACGGGCCGGGATCGGTGAGGGGGACGTCGTTGGTTTGCGGCTGCCCAACGGCCCTGCGTTCGCCATCGCCCACCTCGCGATCGCCGAACTCGGAGCGGTGACGCTCCCGCTGCACGTCCCCTACGGCGCAGCCGAAGTCCGGCACTTTCTCAACGCGACGGCGGCGCGCGCGTACGTCCACGCGGCGTGCGAGGAAGACTGTTCCGGCGTGCGCCTGGCTCTGCCGACGCTGGACGTCCTGGTGCACACCGACCCCGGCGCGGTGACGTTCGCAGTCGACGGCGCCTCGGCGCCGGGCCGCGCACGCCCGCGGCGGATCGCGCTCGACGCGCCGTTCTGCCTCATGCCGACCAGCGGCACCGAGTCGCCGCGACCCAAACTCTGCATGCACGCGCACGACGGCTTGCTTTCGAACGCGCGCGCGTTCGTCGACGAAACGCAGGTCGGCGCGGACGATGCGCTGATCGTCGCCGGCGGGTTCACGCATCTGTTCGGCCTGCTCGGCGTGCACATCAGCCTGATCTCCGGCGCCGCGCTGCTCGGGCTGCCGAAGTTCGACGCGCACCGCTTTCTCGCGCTGGCATCGAACGAGCGCGCGACGCGCGCCTGGGCGGTTCCGGCGCAGCTGGTCGACCTGGTTGCCGCGGCACACGAGCGCAGCTACCCGCTCGCGTTGCGCGAAGTGCGCACCGCTGGCGCGCCCGCCGGCGCGGCGCTGCTCGCCGACGTGCGCGAGACGTTCGGGGCGCCGGTGACCGTGCACTGGGGGATGAGCGAGCTCGGCGGCGGGATCACGACCTACGGCCGCGACACGACGCTTCCCGGTGCGATCGGCGTTCCGATCGCGGGCGCGGAGGTCCGTATCGCGCGCTCCGACGGGAGCGATGCGGAGCCGAACGAGATCGGCGAACTGCTGTACCGCCGCGCCGACCTCTTTCGCGGATATTTCAACGACCCCGAAGCGACGGCGCGGGCGTTCGCCCCCGGCGGCTGGCTGCGCACCGGCGATCGCGCCGCGCGCGACCGTGACGGCGTCGTGTGCTACCACGGCCGAGAGAAAGACGTCGTCAACCGCGGCGGCTACAAGATCGGCACCGCCGAGCTCGAGACGTATCTGGACGGTCTGCCGGCGCTGCGTCGCGGCGCGATCGTCGCCGTCCCCGATCCGCGGCTAGGCGAACGGGCGTGCTTCGTTGCCGAACTGTACCCGGGCTGCTCGCTGACGCTGACGGAGATCGCCGCCGCGCTCGCGGCGCGCGGCGTGGCAAAATACAAGTGGCCCGAACACCTGGTCATCGTCGACACGATGCCGATGACCGTGACCCACAAGATCGCCAGAGGCGCGGTGCGTGCGCTCGCGCGCGAACGCGTGGCGCAGGCGACGCCCGTATGAGACGTCCGGGTGAAGCCGTATGAGCGCGCTGGCGGGACGCGTCGCGCTGGTCACCGGCGGCGCGCGCGGGATCGGCGCAGCGATCGTCACCGAACTCGTCGCCGGCGGCGCGCGCGTCGTCGTCGTCGACGACGGTGCGACGATCGACGGCCGCTCGAGCGATCCGTCGGTCACGGAGGCGTTTGCCGCACCGTTCGGCGAGGCGGTGATTCCGATCGCCCAAAGCATCGCCGAAGAGGGCGTCGCGGAGCGCGCCGTCGAGCAGGCGCGCGCTCATTTCGGCGGCCTCGACATCGTCGTCAACTGCGCCGCGATTCTGCGCGACGGCTTCATCTTCAAGGCCGACCCGGCCGACGTCGCAGCGGTGCTGCGCGTGAACCTCGGCGGCGCGTTCGCCGCGCTGCGGGCGGCTTCGCCGGTGCTGCGCGACAACGCGAAGACCGAGCGCGGCGGTGCGCCCTATGCGTGGGGCCGCATCGTGAACATCGTCTCGACGGCCGGCCTCTACGGCAACTACGGCCAGGCCGCGTACGCCGCCGCCAAGGCCGGTTTGGTCGCGCTCACGCGCGTCGCCGCGCTCGACCTCGCGCGCTCCGGAGTCACCGCGAACGCCCTGGCACCGTTCGCCGCCACCCGCGTCACCGAATCGATCGTGCCTCAGAACGAAGCGCAGGCCGCGTACAAAGCCGGCGCGCTGCGCGTGGGAGCCGCGCCGGTCGCGCGGTTCGTCAGCTATCTGTGTTCGACGCGCGCGCAGCACGTGAGCGGCCAGCTGTTCGGCGTACGCGGCCGCGAAGTGTTCCTGTTCTCGCAGCCGCGGCCGGTCGCGCGTGAAACGCTCGCCGCCGGCGCCTCGCTCGACGACCTGGCCACCGTCGTCGAGCGCGCGTTCTCACCCTGGTTCACCGCGCTCGAGACCGATCTCGACGCCTTCTCCGCCGCACCCATTGTCTAATCCGCAGGAGTACACCGTGGAAACCGTTTCGATCGAAGTCAAGACCGTCGCCGAGCTGGCGAACGCGCCGGCAGAATATCGCGAAGCAGCGAGCAAGATCGTCCGCTCGCACGCGATCAACGAACTCTACGGCGCGCAGGTGTTCGACGAACCGGCCGTTGCGTTCGCGCCCACGCCGTACTGGAAGTGGCTGACGTGCCGCGTCGCCATGGAGGAGTACGGTCATCACCAGCGCTTCTTCCGGCTCGGTCAGAAAATGGGGATCGCGCCCGAAACGATGATCCCTGGCAAGACCGACAAGCGTCCGCTCTCGATCTTCGAGTTCACGATGCGCTCGTGGCCGGAGTTCTGCGTGATCAAACTACTCGCCGACATGGCCGAGATCATCCAGGTCGAGGATCTGATGGAATGCACGTTCCGTCCTTTGCGCGACGAAGCCGCCAAGACGATGCCCGAGGAGAAATTCCATGCCGGTTTCGGCCTGCGGTCGTGCACGGAACTCTGCCGCACCGAGGACGGACGCCGCGACGTACAAGCGGCGATCGACGCGCTCTTCCCCGGCATGCCGGCCTTCTTCGGACAACCGCGCTCGAAAAACAATGCGCTGTATCGCAAGTGGGGGCTCAAGCAGCACACCAACGAGGCGATGCGCGCCGACTATCTGGAACGGGCGCGGGTGCTGGTCGAAGACAAACTCGGGCTGAAGCTCCCCGCACCGGCCTGATGCCGTTCGACGCCGCCGTCGTGGCGCAGCACGCGCGCGCGATCGAGACGGCGCCGTGGTTCGCCGCGACTGGGCTTCCGTTTTCCGATGACGAGCGGCGCGCGCTCGCGGAGCTGGCGCCGCGCATCGCGCGGGTCGGCGGTTGGGCGCAGGCGCGCGCCGTCGCCGACGATGCGCGCGCGAACGCCGCCTACGACGCCGATGCGCGCGAGGCCGCCGCGCTCAAGGCGCAGGCCGAGTCGGCAGCCGGGTCGCCGGCGGTACTGCGCGCGCTCTCAGCCGTCGTCGACGAAGGCCTGCCGGTCTTCTTCGGCTGTGCCGAGGCCGCGCTCGCGCGCGCCGGCCTGCACGACGAAGAACTGAGCCGCGTCGCCGCCGGCGCGGTCGGCGAGGCCGTCTACCGCGCGGCGCTCGCGGCCGCGACGGCGCATCCGGCGCACCGTTTCATCGGCGTTGCGGCGGCGTACGCGATCGGCCGCTGGCCGCTCGCGCGCATCGACGACGTGCTCTACATGCTCTGAGCGGCCGGGCGGCGAGGGCGGTTGCGACGATCTGTGCGCGCACGTCGACGCCGTCCTGCTACATCTCAGTCGCGCGAAGACCGTCGCGGCGCGCAACGTCTGTGAGGCACGCGATGGGGACGATGGTCGCTCGCTTCGAGTTCCGATCAAGGCGTTGAACCTCACCCGGGCGAAGGCGCACGGAGGCTTGACCCGACGAGCATGAATCCAAGATTTTCGGGGCCGCGCCTCGGTATAACCGGGGGAGAAGCAGCCGTGAGTCGACATCGCCTCGTCATTCACGCGATAGCTCTGGCGCTGATCGCCGTTGGGGTCGGCTGCGGGAGCGCGAGCACGCGGCCATTGCCGAGGGCAACCCAGCCCACCGTACCAACATCCGCGACCGTCAGCATCGGGACCTCGGCTGCTACGGCCACGGTCCTCGCTGGGACCGTCATCGCGTCGATAACCATTCCGGCAGCCGCGAGTGGAAGCGGAACGCTGACGATCGTTGGTTTGGGGTCGCTGCCGGCGGGCGATCCCGCATTGAGCGTAGCGCGCAAGGAACTTTCGCCGACCGCGATTACGAACTCCGGTACGAGAAGTCCCCAATCGTCAACGCCGACCTTTTTGGCGTACCTCGGCTTCACGCCCAGCGCGACCTTCACGTTCAATTCGTTCCCCGGGTTCACGTACACACTGCCGTCGAGCGTTTCGACCGCGGGCGAGAGCTTCTACATTGCATACCTGGCGCCGGGCGCGTCCGCATGGGTTGAACCTGCTGCGGGGCCGGCCTCAGTCAGCGGCCAAACCCTCACGTTTGCTCCGGACAGCGTCTCTTCATCGATCACGTTTCCGATCACGCTGACGGCGGGGGACACCTACGGTTTTGTACTCTACGACGTGACGTCAAGCTCGAGCCCGAGTCCGAGTCCGAGCCCCACGGTTTCGCCGTCATCGTCTTCGTCGCCAGGGGCCACCGTGACCGTGGCGGGCAACCCCGGAGTGCCAGGCTCTTCGAATGGAACCGGGACGAACGGGCTCTTCAGAAATCCCGCGGGGATCGCGTTCGATCCGATCGACGGCAATCTCTACGTGGCAGATACCGCGAACTGCATGGTTCGGCGGGTCACCACCTTAGGCGCCGTTACGACCGTGGCCGGCAGCACGAGCGTCTGCGGCTTTGCCGGAATCTATCCGAGCGGCATCGCGTACGATTCGACCGACGGCAATCTCTATGTGACGAACGAGGGACTTTGTAACGTCGACCAGATTATGATGAACGGTACGATCACGAGCATAGCCGGCAACGCGGAATCATTGATTTCTCCGTGCAGTTTCGGAGACGGCACGGGCACCGGTGCGCACTTTGACGCCCCGATCGGGATTGCTTACGACGCGATCACCTCGGACCTTTACGTCACCGATGCCTTGGACTCAGCCGGCGACGGATGTGCCGTCCGGCAAGTCACGACAGCGGGCGCCGTCGTTACGATCGCCGGCGGTCCGAGCACCTGCGGGCCAACGTCATTGTTGAGACCGGAAGGGGTTGCGTACGACCCTACTAACGGGAATCTGTACGTCACGGATTGGGGCAATTGCGCGATCCGTCAGGTCACGACCGCAGGAGTAATATCGCTGATCGCCGGCAATCCCGGCACGTGCGGATTTTCCGACGGCTCCGGCGCGAATGCGCTTTTCAACTTGCCTGTCGGGATTGCGTACGATTCAACCAATCAAAATCTCTACGTTACGGATACCAGCAACTGCGCGATCCGTCAGGTCACGATCGCAGGTGCCGTAACGACGATCGCT
>Ga0182024_10004683_pt1 | contig 31237 bp, 27 predicted proteins | sample P32metaG_FD_120480 | JGI IMG/M metagenome (GOLD analysis project Ga0182024, IMG submission 120480) | Permafrost microbial communities from Stordalen Mire, Sweden - P3-2 metaG (Illumina Assembly) | ecosystem: Environmental > Terrestrial > Soil > Wetlands > Permafrost | place: Sweden: Stordalen... | reverse complement strand
GCCGCTCGCACCTCGCTCGGCGTTCGGACCGACGCCGAAATCGACGCAGCATCTTGGAAGGCGCTCGTCGATCGTTTCAAATCCATCGTGCGCGAGCACGGCAAAGAGTTTCCGCAGGACGTGCACACGCAGCTGTATGGCGCGATTCAAGCCGTCTTCGATTCCTGGCATTCCAAACGCGCCATGGACTACCGGCGCTTCAACAAAATTCCGGACGATTGGGGCACCGCCGTCAACGTCATGGAGATGGTTTTTGGAAACATGGGCGACGATTCCGGGACGGGCGTCGCATTTACGCGCGATCCGAACACCGGCGAGAGGAAGCTCTTCGGCGAGTACCTCACCAACGCGCAGGGCGAGGACGTCGTTGCGGGTATTCGCACTCCGGAGAAGATCGCGGATCTCGCCCGGCTTCAGCCCAAGGTCTACGCGCAGTTCGTAGAGATCGCCACGCGTCTGGAGCGCCATTATCGCGACGTGCAGGACCTGGAGTTTACCGTCGAGCGTGGGAAGCTCTTCATGCTGCAGACCCGCAACGCAAAGCGCACCGCGGAAGCTGCGGTAAAAATAGCGCGCGATCTGGTTGAAGAAGGACTCATCGATAGGCGACGCGCCGTCGGCATGGTCAACGCGCAATCGCTCGACCAGCTCTTCCACGCGCGCATCGATGCCAACGAGCGCATCGCCGTCGCGTGCAAGGGGCTCAACGCCGCGCCGGGCGCCGCGGCCGGCCAGATCGTTTTCTCGGCGGAAGATGCCGTTAGCTGGAAGGAGCAGGGCCGCAAGACGATCCTCGTACGAACCGAGACCACGCCCGACGACGTCCACGGAATGATCGCCGCCGAGGGAGTGCTAACCCATAAGGGCGGGGCGACCTCGCATGCGGCGGTCGTCGCGCGCGGCATGGGTAAACCGTGCGTCGCGGGTTGCGAGGCCATTCGAATCGATCTGCGCAACAAACGCGCCAGCTTCGGCGGCCGGGAGCTGCGCGAAGGAGATTGGCTGACGATCGACGGTACGACCGGCAACGTGGTTATCGGCGAGCTGCGATTGATTCCGCCGCCGTCGCAGTTGCCCGACTGGCTCGCGACATTTCTGTCGTGGGCCGACGAGCTGCGGCGCATGCAGGTCTGGGCGAATGCCGATACGCCCGAGGATGCGGTGAAGGCGCGCGAGCTCGGCGCGCAGGGCATCGGTCTCTGCCGCACCGAGCATATGTTCATGCAGCCCTCGCGCCTGCCGATCGTCCACGAAATGATCTTGGCGACCACCGTTGATGGGCGGGCGAAAGCGCTTGAAAAGCTGCTGCCTTTTCAACGTGACGATTTTCTCGGCATCTTGGAAGCGATGCAGGGATTACCGGTGACGATCCGGCTGCTCGATCCGCCGCTGCACGAGTTTCTGCCGTCGCTCGAAGAGCTGCTCGTCGAAACGACGGAGCTGCGCCTCACCAAAGGCATCGACGCGGCGGAATATCGCGAGAAGGAAGCGCTGCTACGCCGCGTCGAGCAGCTGCACGAACAGAATCCGATGCTCGGTCTGCGCGTCTGCCGCTTGGGAATCGTCTACCCCGAGATCTACGAGATGCAGGTGCGCGCCATCTTCGAAGCGGCCTGCGAGTTGCGGCGCCGGGGCGTGGATGCGCGGCCCGACGTCATGATTCCCGGCGTCGGAACGAAGGAAGAGATGAAGACGACGCGCGAGGCCGCCAAGCGCGTCGCCGACGAAATCTTAAAGAAAGAGAACGTGGAGGTTCCCTATCGCATCGGCACGATGATCGAGCTTCCCCGAGCCTGCATCGTCGCCGATGAGCTCGCCGCCGATGCCGAATTCTTCTCGTTTGGAACCAACGATCTCACGCAGACGACCTACGGCTACAGCCGCGACGATGCGGAGGCGTCGTTCATTCCCGTCTACCTCGATAAGCGAATCCTCAAAGAGGATCCCTTTCAAGTGCTCGACCGGCGCGGCGTCGGCGCGCTGATGCAGCAAGCGGTGACGCTAGGGCGTTCGGCGCGCGCAGATCTCAAGATCGGCATCTGCGGAGAGCACGGCGGCGAACCCAGCAGCGTTGCCTTCTGCGATCGCTTGGGCCTGGATTACGTCTCCTGCTCGCCCTATCGGGTCCCAATCGCGCGACTGGCGGCCGCTCAAGCGGCAATCGGCATCCTCAGCTAGCCGGCGACGACGTCCGCGCAAATGCGGCGTGCCTCGCGTACGTCATCCTCGCGGCCGGAGGATCGACGCACGAAGAGTTTGCGCCAGTAGGCAATCCCGCTAAGTTTGGCGATGACGTCGGAGGCCTCGCGCGCATCGATCGGACCGCTTGGGCCGTCCACCAGAACCGTCGAGGGCTGACCGATTCCCAAGGGGAGGCGGTGGAGGAGCTGCGATTGCGAGTCCGCCCAGACGTTGGCTTCGCCGAAGCGCTCGCGCAGCGCCGCCTCGCAAGCCCCGAAGGCGCGCAGGTCGCGTTCGGCGTTGAACTCGGCGGCCAAAGCGTAGACCCTCACGCGGTTACGCAGAGCGTAGGCCGCCTCGCTGCGCGAATCGTCGAGTGAGTTGAGGACGCGGAAGTCGTCCCAGCGAAGGAACTCGCCGATCTCGTCGAGCGCGCGCGGGTTCGGCCAGAGTTCGCGCAGCACGTCGTGCAGCACGTGCTCGAAGACGCGGGTCGTGTGATGGAAGTAGACCGAAGCGAACATCATGTAGCGCGCCATCACGAACGACTCGAGTGCAACGACGCCTCGGCGGTCGATGCCGACGACCTGGCGTCCGCCCTGGCTGATGATGCGCAGCGATCCGAGGAGCTGCTCGGCGTCGTAGCGGCCGGTCGCGACGCCCGTGAAGTAGGCGTCGCGCTGAAGGTAATCCATGCGGTCGGCATCCAGATTCGGTCCGCTCACGAGCTCGCGCAGCGCGGGGTATCGGCTGGAAGAGTCCGCCACGATCAGTCCGAGCACGTCACCGGCGTCGACCTCGAGCGCGGCGATGCCCTCGGCGACGTCGCACAGCGCCAGCATATCGGAAGTGCGATGCTCGTGACGAACCCCGAGAACCTCCTCGCAGGCGTGGCTGAAGGGCCCGTGGCCGACATCGTGCAGCAATAGTGCCGCGCGCACGAGACGCCGTTGATACGCCACATCGCTTTCGTCGCCAAAGAAGTGGCGACCGTAGCGCACCAACTCGTCGAATGCGCGTGTCCCCATTGCGAGCGCGCCGAGCGCGTGGGTGAAGCGGGAATGCTCGGCGGACGGAAACGCGAGGTACGCCAGGCCCAGCTGCCGCAACCGGCGCAAACGCTGCATCGCCGGAAGATCGAGCAGTCGCGCCTCCGCTGTGGATAACTCGATGAAGTGATGAACCGGGTCGAAGATGCGTTTCATGCCACGCGCGACGGAATACGTGGGCGAACCGAAGAACTCCCTTCGAGGGAAATCCGTGGCATTGAGATACGACCAGGGCGCTCTTGGCGAAATTCGCGCGCGAATCGACATCGCGAGCTTCATCGGACAGTACGTGCCGCTTCGCAAGCGCGGCAACGACTTGGTCGGTCTCTGCCCGTTTCATTCCGAGAAGACGCCGTCGTTCCACGTGCATCCCGATCGTGGGTTCTTCAAATGCTTCGGGTGCGGGGCCGGCGGCGACGTCATCACCTTCGTCCAAAAGTTGGAGAACGCGGGTTTTGGTGACGCGGTGCGGATGCTCGCCGCCAAAGCCGGCATCGAGCTGGAGCCTGAGGACCCTCGCACGCAGCGCGTGCGCAGCGAGCGCGAAGCGATTTACGAAGCCAACCGCATCGCGGCCGCCTATTTCGCACGCATGTTTGCCGGCGAGCGAGGCGCGGCGGCGCGAGCCTACTGCGCCAAGCGGGGCTTTATGGCCGCAACGATCGAGCGATTCGGCGTCGGGTATGCGCCCGATTCGTGGAGCGGTCTCGTTGTCGAGCTCGAGAACAACGGCGTGGATTTGGGGTTGGCAGCCAAGGCCGGCTTGGTCAAGAGCGGTCAACGCGGCTATTACGACTTCTATCGCGATCGTCTGATGGTCCCGACTTACGCGACTACCGGGGAAGTTCTGGCCTTCGGCGGCCGCGCGATCGGCGACGGCGAGCCGAAGTATCTAAATACGGCTACAACGCCGGTTTATACCAAAGGCCATCATCTCTTCGCGCTCAATCTCGCACGCCGCGCCGCACAAAGCGATCGCACTCTGATCGTCGTCGAGGGATACCTCGACTGCATCGCTTTGCATCAAGCCGGGATCGAAAACACCGTGGCCGCGCTTGGAACGTCGTTCACTGCCGAGCAAGCGGCCGAACTTCGAAAATACGCCGACTACATCTATCTTTGCTTCGACGGTGATGCAGCCGGCAGCGGCGCTGCAACCAAGGCCATCGACATCGCGTCTAACACGCTAGAGAGCACCGGGTCCCCGGTGCGCATCGTCATTCTCCCTTCCGGAGACGACCCAGATAGTTTCGTTCGTGTCCACGGCGCCGGCGAATTTCGCCGGTTGCTCGATGCGGCAAAGCCGGCAATCGAATTCAAAATCGACGCGGAAATCGAGCAACTTCGAGCTGGGTTCGATTCTCCGGCGCGTATTATGCCCAAGGCCGCTGGGCTGATTCGAAGATTAGCGCCGCGTGAGGAGTGGGACCGTTGGGTCGTCTACGTCGCAAACCGTCTGCAGGTGAATGTGGACGATCTTCGGAATAGCCGCTTCCTCGCTGATAGCGCAAACTTCGCGCCCCGCGCGCGAAATGGGTTGCCGGAAAGCCGCCACGTCAGTACTTCACTCGAGCCGCTCTCCTTCGAACGCGAAGTCGTGAGCATACTGCTCGAGGAGCCGCTCCTGGCGGTGGAGTACGGCGAGCGTATCGGTGCATCACGTTTCTCGAACGAGGTGTATCGACGGATCTACGAGCGGATCGTGGGGGCGGCCGGTGCGCTCCGCACAACGGCGGACGTCTTCGGGCTCTTTGCCGAGGATCAGGGGATTCTCGACGTGGTCGTCGACCTGGGACGTCGCGACCGAAGCTCGGCCGTACGGTACGGCGATTCCGAAGAGCGGCGCGCGCACTTGGAACGGGTGGTCGAGCGGTTGCGACTCAACGACGAACGGGAGCGGTATCGAGAGTTATCGCATCTCATCGACGACCGGCTCACCTGCGGCGAGGCGGTCTCGGAGGAACTACGCGGAGAGTTCGAAACGCTTGTCGCCAAATTGAAGCGTTAAGGGCCAAGCGGGAAACAAAGCAAAACAGAGAGGAGGTGAACGAAAAACATAATGGCACGTAAAAAGAACGCACCGGTCGCGGACGCCGCTCCGCCGGCGACGCTGGATGAGCTGAAGAAAAAGCTCCTCGCTCGCGGCAAAGTTGCGGGATCGTTGACCTACGAAGAGATCAACAGCGCTTTTGATGTGCTCGAGGAGATCACTCCCGAGCAGCTTGATGAATTTTTTGAAGAGATTACCGGCGCCGGGATCGAGCTCGTCGACGAGCAAAAAGACGAGAAACCCGAGGCCGAGCGCGAGGAAGAAGCCGAGCAGACGATTCCCGACGGGCTCTCGCTCGACGACCCGGTTCGCATGTATCTCAAAGAGATCGGTCGCGTTCCGCTGCTCTCGATGGAGCAAGAGAAGTCGCTGGCCATGCGCATCGAGGCCGGCGAGCTCGAAGGGCGTCGCAACGGCGCCACCGATTCGAAGACCGTCGATGCGGGCGAAGAGGCGAAGCGTCAGCTGACCGAAGCCAATCTGCGGCTCGTCGTCTCGATCGCCAAGAAGTACGTCGGCCGCGGCATGCTCTTCTTAGACCTCATTCAAGAGGGCAATCTCGGCTTGATTCGCGCCGTCGAAAAGTTCGACTATCGCAAGGGCTATAAGTTCTCGACCTACGCGACCTGGTGGATTCGCCAAGCCATTACGCGGGCGCTCGCCGATCAGGCTCGGACGATCCGGATCCCGGTGCACATGGTCGAAACGATCAACCGTCTGATCAAAGTCTCCCGCCAGCTTTTGCAAGAGCTCGGCCGGGAGCCCTCGGTCGAAGAGATCGCCGAATCGATGGGGCTCACCCCCGAAAAGGTGCGCGAGGTCATGAAGATTTCGCAAGAGCCGATCTCGCTCGAAACGCCGATCGGCGAAGAAGAAGACTCGCACCTGGGCGACTTCATCGAAGATCAGGAGGCGGTCGCCCCGGCCGAGGCGGCATCCGTCATGCTGCTCAAAGAGAAGATGCAGGACGTGCTGCAGAATCTCACCGAGCGCGAACGCAAGGTGCTCGTCTTACGATTCGGCTTGGAAGACGGCCATCAGCGCACGCTCGAGGAAGTCGGCCAGGAGTTCGGCGTCACGCGCGAGCGAATCCGGCAGATCGAAGCGAAGGCGTTGCGCAAGCTTCGTCACCCCTCGCGCGGTAAAGCGCTCAAGGATTACTGGACGAACGAGTAACTCACCCTCCCTCAGGTTTTCTTAAAATGTTGATGCTGAATTTATTGACCGCCCTCCTCGCCGCAGTAATACCGAGCCCGTCGCCATCGGCCTCACCCGACGAGCGCGTGCTCCCAACCATCGTGACGGTGATCTCGTCGCCGTACTGCAACTCACTTGCCGATCACTTCAACGGTGCGATGCTGCCGATGCTGGCCAACGACCGCGTTCTTGACGGCACGAGCGTGCAGCTCGATACGCTCAACATGGTCTTTCACCAGACGGACTACGTCGAGCAGTATTTACACGTGCGCGATGCGATCGAACGCCAGGAAACCACGCTCAACGACTCGCTGGCCGGAATTTCGAAGAACATCAGCCAATTACAAGACGGCGCCACGCTTACAACCGACCCGAAGGCGAAGGCGCAGGTCACGCAGGCCGTGTGGGACTTACAAACCGCCTACGACCGCCAGCGCCAGCTCGCCATCGACCTAATGCACTTGTATCAGGCGATGCTCAACTACAACATCGCGCGCGCCAACCCGGCGATGGGCGGCTTTAGCGAACGTGAGATGACCGAGGCGCCCGCCATGCGCGACAGCAAAAGCTGGTTGCACTTCGACAACCAGCGCGCTGTGATCGATCGTTCGGAAGACCAGGCCGTCGACATCGCCTACACCGCCGCGCAAACCTACTGCGTTCCTAAGAAATAGCAGGGAAGTCGGGAGTCTCCTGGCGCTGGTTGGCGAAGGTCCGAAGCCACGAATTCGTCTATGGTAGCAAGGAGCAAAGGCAATGAAGATTTCAAATTTCAGCTTGTACGCATTTAGCTGCGTCGCTTTCGTTTTGCTGCCGGCGTGCGGCGGATCCCAGCCGCCGATCGCGGCGCCCGGTGCGACGATGCAGAGCGTCGCGTCTTCTGTCCACACCGTGCCGCAGTGGCAGGCGAAGCATCTCGCGCATGCCGCCTGCCCGCAAGTCGTCGGCAAGCCGAGCTGCTTCGCGCTCATCTCTAACAAGAACGGGATATCCCCGCTCTCTGGCTGCAATCCGTCGTCAGGTTGCGGCTGGACGCCGAGCCAACTCGAGACGGCCTACAAGCTTACCGGCTCTTTAGGAAAAGGATCGGGACAGATCGTCGCCGTCATCGAGGCCGGGGATGACCCGGACGCCGCGACAACGTTCGCGACGTACCGCAGCCAGTATGGGCTCGGAACGGGCATCCTCGTGAAGTACAACGAGGACGGACAAGAGTCCAACTATCCTCCCAGTTGTGGGGATTACGGCTGGTGCGTGGAGACGGACCTCGATATCGAGATGGTCTCCGCTGCGTGCCCGAAGTGCACGGTGTATCTCATGGAGGCCAAAGACGGCTCCTCAATCAGTGACTTCGAACAGGCCGAAAAGGAAGCCGTAACCCTGGGCGCGACGATCCTCAGCAACAGCTGGGGCTGCACCGGCAGCGACGACTGCGGCGACTCGAACTTCTCAAACTACTTTGACACGCCAGGCATCGCGTATCTTGCCGCAACCGGCGATAGCGGGTATGGCGAAATCGGCGCGCCAGCGGTGCTCGACAGCGTCATCGCGGTCGGCGGCACCCAGCTTGCCGTAAGCGGCTCAAAGTACTCCGAATCACTCTGGGATGGCGCCGGCGGCGGTTGCGCAACCGGTATCCCGAAGCCCTCATGGCAGCACGATCCGGACTGCTCGTATCGAACCGTTGGTGACATCTCGTCGGAGGCCGGCTGCTCGCCGGGCGTTGCTGTATACAGCGCCCTCTACGGCGGCTGGTTCGGCGTGTGCGGTACCAGCGTATCCTCTCCGTTCAGCGCCGGCGTTATCGGGCTCGCAGGTAATGCGACCGGTGAGGACGGCGGCAAGAACTTCTGGGCGGCGACGCAAAAACAGCACAAGAAGTATTTCCATCATCCCAGCGGCGGTAGTGGTGGCACTGGTTGCAACTACCTTGAAGGCTGCGGCAGGTACAAAAAATACTATTCGGGTCCAGGTGGCTGGGGCTCACCGAACGGTATTCGCGGGTACTGACGTACGTAGTTAGGGAAGCTCTGATTTAGTTCAGGTCGACGACATGGGCTAAATCGGAGTTTCCTAGTCGGGTTTTTCGGCGTTGGCGCTGGGAATAACGTCAGGGTTCTTGTCAGCGAAGGCACCGCTGGGATTCGGTTTGATCCAGACGATGAGATCCCAGATCGAAGGGAAGAGGAAGACGTGCGTCACGGCGGCGACGTCCTTGGCTTTGCCCATCTTGACGACCGTCTCGGGCTGCGGATTATCGACATTACCGCCCGCGGCGGCGAACTTCTTCACGCTAGTAGCGCCGTAAGTCTCCGTACCGTTCGGGCCGGCGAGAACGTAGTGGACGTGCTCGCGAAACGAGGTCCAACGGCGGTAGTTGACGCCCCAGACTTGGGGCGGCGCCGGCGAGCCGCTCTGCAGCACCGAGAAATCGGCGCCGAGCAAGTTCCCATGCACGTCGTACCAGAGCTGACTAGGCGCCTTGGGATTTCCACTCTGCCACTGCAGGTTGGCGTAGCTGATCGCGCCGTCTTCGTCTTCGTTGGTATACCGGAAGTAGCCGGCCTTCACGGCGTCCGCCGGCGTCGGGAAGCGAGCCGTCAGATCCTTTTGAATCATCTGGACGAAGGCCACTTCGGTGCCCTGGGGCACGGGCGAGAGCGATGGGCCGGGTGACGGCGTAGCGGCGAAGCCGGGGATCGTGGTCAGCGCGATGGCTGCAAGCGCGCAGGTTAGGCGAATCAACACGAGCAGAACCTCCCTTTCTCGGGCCTCTTTTCCCGAAGCACGGCCAAAAACATCGTGCCTCCTAAGGCGTTGGCGTCGAGGTCGCGATCGGGGAAGGCGAAGATGACGGCGTGTACCGGACCTTCGGAACGGGAGCGGCCGTTGGGAGCGGAGTCGCTAGCGGCGACAGCGGAAAGGTCGCGTCGGGAACCTCGGAACTCTGCGGTAAGGGGCGCGGCGTGACGATCGCGATCGTTCCATTGGCTTGGGAAGTGATCGTCGCTTCGGTTCGTGCCGGAAGTTCGGAACCGGGACTCAGCACGAAATTCTTCCCGCGACGGAAGATCTGCCATAGGGTGTAGTACGGCACAAAGATGTCGCCTACGGTGTCCTCAGCCTCGACCGTACTTTCGTGTCCTGCTGAATCGCGCGGCTCGAGACGTGCCACCGGGGCGCGCAACGGCAAAACACGACCATCGGGCAACGCGAGTGGTTCGAAGAAAATGTCCACGAAGCCGTACTTGTCCTCAATGCTCGATCCTGACACGGCCACGATGCGGATTTGACCGGGCGCGCCCGCCGGCGCGACGGTCCGACCGTTCACGACGATCGCGCTTTTAAGGTGAGCGCGCACATTTTCGCCGGGCTTCGATGACTTCGACGAAATGGGATCGTCCAATACGAAGAGTAACGTCGAGTCAAAAGGCAAGGCGTTTGCTGGGGGAGCCGTCGGACTTGGCGACGGTTTCGGTATGGGCTTAAGGGGCATTGGATAGGCCCCTACGCTTCCCGCGCCGATCGCGACGACTGCAAAGACGATAAGGCTTAGGCGTATCCCAAGCCGGGATAACTTAGCTCGCGCGCTTCTGAGCTTTTGCTGCGCGCTTGCCTTCTTCGATGAGCTGCTTGACTTTTTGCCCACCTTTTTGTCCGATGCGTTCGTAGAAGTTGGGCCCATACCGGTCTCGCGTGGCTTCGCCGCCCTTCTTGCCACCCTTCTTCCCGATCTGCTCGTAGAATTCGTGGCCGTGTGCGAGCTTCGTCGCTAAGCCGCCCTTGCGTCCGATCTGCTCGTAAAACTGGGCGCCGTACTTGTTCTTAACGGTCTCGCCCCCTTTTTGCCCGGCCTCGCGGACGGACATTCCGCCGGTGCGGACCTTCTGTTCCTTATTCTCTGCCATGATTTTGCTGTTCACCTGTCCGTCTGCCGCCAAGCAAGGGCGGCAAACTCTTTCTAACTACTACAACGTCATTATTGGGAGAAAAGTTTGACGCCAAGGTTGGGGGTCGATGAGAGCGTGCAGCGCGAGCACGCTCCAGCAGGAAGCTCCTGCTTGGTTAGAACAGCCTTTTTGTGTCGACGAGGATCGTAACGGGACCGTCGTTGACCAGCTCGACGGCCATGTGGGCCCCGAACTCGCCGTAGCCCACCCGGACTCCAGCGACGCCAGCGCCGTCCTCAGCAGCTCGTAGAGGCTGCGTGCCCGCGCCGGCGGCGCGGCCGCAACGAATGAAGGCCGCCGCCCCCGCCGTACATCGCCGTGCAGGGTGAATTGGGAAACCAGCAGTAGCGCCCCGCCGGCGTCCTGCAGCGAGCGATTCATCAATCCGTTGGCATCCGGAAAGATCCGCAGCTCGGCGACTTTTTCGGCCATCGACCGGACGTCGCGTTCGTCGTCGTCGATGCCGACGCTGACGAGCACCAGTAGCCCGCCACGAATTTCCCCCACCTTGCGGTCGGCGACGCGCACGCAGGCGCGGCTCACTCTTTGAACGACCGCGCGCACTAGGAGCCTCCTAACGTGAAAAAATGGACGAAATTGCAAACAGCGCGTTTTCGCGCCGTTCCAAAACACGCCGGTAGAAATAGCCCGCCCAATGCGTTCCGAACGGAACGTAAATGCGCAAGCGGTATCCCTGCGCGACTATTTCCCGCTGCACGCTCGGCCGACAGCCGTAGAGCATTTGGAACTCGAAGCTCTCGCGTGGGAGCCGTTCGGAAGCGACAAATTCCTTGACTGCGGCAATCAGCCGGCGATCGTGCGTTGCGATGCCCGGATACTTTCCATGCAACAAGAGCCGCCGCGCCTGCTCCAGGTATTGCGTGCGGATCTTCGGCATCGACCTGTAGGCGATCTCGGGGCTCTCGTTGTATGCGCCCTTGACCAGCCGTACGCGAGCGCGCAGCGCGATCGCGTTCTCGACGTCGGCGGGCGTGCGCTTCAAGTAAGACTGTAGCACGGGGCCGACGTTCGGGTGTGCCGCGAAGGCTTGCTGGAAAACGCGCAGTGTGGCCTCGACGACCGCGGAGCCCTCCATATCGATACGCACGAACGGGTCGCTGTTGCGCGCCGCGCGTTCGAGAATTGCAACGAGGTTGTCCAACGCAAAGTTTTCGTCGAAGAGTAGGCCCATCGCCGTCAGTTTGACGGAAACGTTCGAATCGACGCCGCTTTGCGCTATCGCGTCGAGTATCTCTTCGTAGACCTCTCGCGTGCGGCGTGCCGCGTCGGCAACGTGGACGTCTTCACCCAGAAAGTCGAGCGTCGCCGACATCCCTTTGGCGTTGAGCGCGCGCACGGCCGCAATCGCGTCGCCGATATTGTCACCTGCGACGAAACGACGAGCAACGAAATAGAAGTTCCGCTGGACCGTGTCCCTGATCATCGATTGGTAGCCAACAGTTCAATGAAGACAGGCCTTACCGGCCCGTCACACGCCAACGGCTATGAACTGAAAGCTCGCGTCGACCCGGCCGCCGTTGCTGGGATCGTAGAGGTGCACTTGGACGATGGGCGGTCCGATGTCATGGCAGTTGACGGCAACGGCCGTGCTGAGAACCGGTCCCGAGACTTCGCCGTTGACGACGACTGCCGCGCATCCTGTTGGGAAGACTCCCTTGTCAAAGGTGATTCTGTAGTGGCCGGATTCTTCGCGGTCAATGGAAAAACCGCGACCTCGTTCGATCCTTCCGTTTGCGCGTATGATGCCTCCTACTGGGGTCGAGGCAGCCGGCGCGAGATCGCGGTAGTAGCTTCCGGCTGAAGCGGGGCCCGCCAGCGCGATAGCTAGGGCGACGCCGGGGATAAAGAAACGATTCATGATAGAGACCTTTCTAAGAGGCCGCAAGCGATAGTGAAAACCCCCGTCATGATTGGCGGCGCGGGGCAGGGGCCCCTGGGCGAGTGCGCAGCGAGGTGGCCGCCCAAAGGTCTGGCGCGAGGCAGCGCGGAACGGCGCGCTACCCATTTCCTAAGGAGAATAACATGTTGCATCGTAGTGCTTCGTTTGCTTGTCGCGCGGCAACGATATCGATATTTGGAATATTTGGCGCGCTCGCGGCTGGTTGCTCGAACTCCGGGGTGCCTACTGCTAATCCAGCGAGTAATCTAGCGACTAATTTCCGGGCGCTCGCGAACGGACATGGCGTGGGGACGCGCCAGCCCCAAGCGAACACGGGCGGTTGGCTTTCCCCCGACGCCAAGAAGGGCAAGAATCTGATCTATTGGGGCAATTTCGACACCAGCACGATCACGATCTACTCGTCCAAAGGCGTTAATGGCAAGGAGAAAGGCCAGATCACGACGGGCCTCGACGAACCCGAGCGTCTTTTCGTCGACAAAAAGGGTAACGTGTACGCCACCAACATCGGCAACGACACGATAACCGCCTATAAGCCCGGGACGACCTCGCCGTTCCTGACCATCAGCACCGGCGTCGTTTCGCCCACGGGTCTCACGGTGGACGCAGCGGGTACGGTCTACTGCGCCAACGTCGGCAATAACACGATTACGGTCTATCCGAAGGGGCAAACGTCTCCGTCGCTTACAATCCCCGTGTCGGCCAGCCCCGAGAGCCTCGCGACGGATGCGAAAGATAATCTGTACGCGTCCGCGGGAGCCGAAGTAGAAGAGTTCGCTCCGGGATCCAGCACCGGCGTCAACCTCGGCCTCCCCGCCTATCCGGGCGCGCTCGAAGTCGATCGCTCGGGCAACCTCATCGTGAACTACGGTAGCGCGATCGACTATTTTCCGGCGGGCCAGACGGAGCCGTCAAAAGAGATCGACGTAACTAGCGGTTCGCCGTTCGAGCTTTCGCTTAGCGGCAACGAGAAAACGTTGTACGTCAGCGTCGACGTTGGAACGCCGTTCCTTATTCAAGATGTTGCCTATCCGAACGGGACGACGTTTAGCAACAAGCTCTCGACGAACGGCGGGGACTGGCCAGTCGCCGCGAGTCCCGACAACGCATTGGGCAACTAGTAGCCCAACCAGGTTTGGGCCTGGCGAGTCGATTGCTGGGCCCTGGACCTCATCACGAATGCTCGACGCCGCGGCGCAGAAGCCAGGCGGTGGCAAGCACGACCGCGGCCAAAACGATGAAGCCGTAGCAGATTGCGAGCGCTTCGCGAACGCCCGAAGCGGAAAGGGCTACGTAAAGCGCGACCGGCAGCGACGTTGGATGAAATGCCACAATGCTGGTCGCCCCGTATTCGCCGATTGCGCGAAGCCAAGCGAACGCGATTCCGGCACCGATGCTGCCGGACGCCGCCGGCAACGCGATGCGAGCGAAGATCCGCCACTCACTCGAACCTAAAGTTCTCGCGGCGTCGGCATACATTGGATCGAGGGCGCTAAATGCCGCAGTTGCGGCAATGGCGACGAAGGACCCGGAAACAAAGAACTCGGCGACCCCGACGCCCAGCAGCGAATCCGCCACCGTCAATCCGTGGGCTGCCAGCCAGGACCCGGCCGGCGAGTTCGTGCCCAGCGCGTAGATCAGCATCAAACCCGAGGCGACGGGCGGAAAAGCCAGCGGCAAAGCCAGCAAAAAGAGCGCGGCGGCGCGCAGGCTGGACGCCAAGCGAGCGAGGTAGTAACCCGCAGGTATTCCCAAGAGCGTCGCGACCAGCGTTGCTCCTGCCGACGCAATCAGGGAAACGCGCGCCGCGTCGCCTCCGATCTTGGCGAAGGTCGCAAACGCTTGCGTGGGCGGCATTGCCGTGATGACGACAACCACTGGCGCAACGAGCGCGACGAGCAACAGCAGCGTCGCGAGGAGAAAGATCGGACCTGCAGACCGGCGCCTCATGCAGGAACCTTCACCGACCGACCGCGCAAAGCGTGCCGATGGGCGCAGCACTGCTCAAGATCTTCATCATCGCGCTCGCCCTGGCGCTCGACGTCTTCGCGGTGGGCGTCGGCGTCGGCGTTCGCGGCGTCACGCGTCGGCACAAAATTCGCATCGGCATCGCCTTTGCTTGCGCCGAAGTCGGGATGAATATCCTTGGAGCCTGCCTGGGTTTGCTGGCTGGCCGGCTCATTGGCGACGTTGCGGGCTACTTCGGATTCGCCGCGCTCGTGGGCCTGGGCGTTTACATGATGAATGAGAGTCGCACCGACCTGAGGGGCGCCCCGGTCGATCTCTCGCGCGGGCCCGGCTTGATCGTCGCGTCGCTGGCGATCAGTCTCGACTCGCTCGGTATCGGATTCTCGATCCTGTACGTCGGCGTTCCGATGCCGATCTCTCTCACCGTTATCGCTGCCGTGTCGATCGCGTCGACGACCCTTGGCCTCACGGTGGGATCTCGGCTGGGACGATATGCCGAACGCAACGCCGCGTTCGTTGGCGGTCTTTTGCTTTCGCTCACCGGCATCGCCTTTGCAACCCTCAAGGCGCTGCACGCCGGGTAGCTGAAGTCGGACGCGTGCGAGTCGGCCTGAGACTCTTGGAACTTGCGCGCGAAAGGCGAGCGCGCGCGATCTTCGTCGTTGGAACCGGAAAGAACGTCGGCAAAACCACCGCGCTCTTGGCAATTTACGAAGCGGCGTGCAGGTCTGGGCTGCGCGTAGGCCTGGCGTCGATTGGCCCCAAACCTCGTTTGCGGCTTCATCCGAACACCGTTTTCATCACGGCACGGCCGCTGCTGCGGCCCTCGCCCGCCGTCGAAATTCTCAACATCTCGCAGCTCGAGAGCTCCTCGGGCCCGCTGCTGTACGCTCGAACGGCCCACCTCGGCCTGTATGATTTGACCGGCCCTTCGAGCGCCTCGGGACTTCGAGCGGCCGTCGAGGAGATCGCGGCGTGTAGCGACGTGGTTTTGATCGACGGTGCGATCGATCGGATCTCGACGCTGGCAAGCTCTAACGGGGCGATCGTTGTCTCCTGTGGCGCCGCCGCAGCGAAGACGGAGTCGGAAGCGGTTTGCGACGTCGCAACCCTGACTGCGCGTCTGCGGGTGCCTGCATTCGATCCGCATGCCGGCGTCCTCGAGTTGGAAGGAGCGCTTACGGCAACGATGGCCGCGGATTTCATCGCTGCAAGGGAAGGCCGGCAGATCGTCGTTGGGGATTCGACGCAGATCGTCATGAACGGCAGATCGCTCGCGGAAGCGCTGGTGCGGCTGCGCATTCGATGTCGCCGTGCGTTCGACGTGATCGCGACGACGGTTTGCGCCGTTGCGCCGGAACGCAGCTTCGATCCGGCGGCGTTTCTAGGCGCCGTGGCCAACGCAACGAAATTGCCGTCGTTCGACGTCTTCGCCGGCAAAGAGGTCGCATGAAGACGCTCGATCTGCTCGACGATGCGAGTGCAGAGCTGTTGGGCTTTGACTGGCTCGTCAACGCGGTTGCGCCCGTCTCACCCTACGGAGCGCGCCTGTTCTCCGAACTCGTGCCGTTTCGTCCCGGCAGTGAGGCAGCCGCAGAATCGCGCGCGCGACGGGTCGCGGAGATCGCCGATGGGCTTCATCCGGATCGGGTAGCGGCGGCGCGCTCGCTCCTCCAGCAGCTTCCCGACATCGCGGGGGTCATCGCTGGCGCCTCGCTGGGAGAGATGCTCGACGATCCCGCATTTTTGGAGCTGCGTCAGTTTTGCGAGATGCTCGAACGCGTCGACGCGTCGCTCGCAGCGAGCGCACTCGTGAAACCTATCGCTAACGAAGCGACGCACGCGGTCTCGGAGGCACTCGCACCGGGACGCAGCGACGCGGAGGGGTTTTATCTTGCCGATGCCTTCGACGCCGAGTTGGCGGCGGCGCGCGCCGCGTATGCGCAGGCGCAGGCCGAACTGAATGCGGCGCGCGGTAGAGAGAGCGAAAGCGTCGCGCGCGAACTGGGCCGCGACGAGATCGCCGGCAATGAGTTCATTGTGATGCGATCAGACTTGCGCGGCGCGCTGCCGGCGGGAGTGCGCGTCGTGCGGGAAGCGGCGACCTATCTTTTCTGCGCGTTAGAGTACGGCGAAAGCTCCCGGAGTGCACTCGAGCGCCGTGAGGCGGCCTTCAGTTGGGTGGCCGCTCTCGAAGAGCGCGTGCGCCTCAGCCTTTGCGCAATCGTTCGCGAGCACGCCGCCGGTCTCGGCGCCGCGGCCGGCGCGTTGGGCGAGCTAGATGTAACCATCGGCGCGGTGCACTTCGCGCAGGGGCATCGTTGCACGGCCCCGGTCGTGAACGGCGAGCCGGCCCTAACGTTTGAGCGGGCACGTTTTCTTCCGTTAGAGGCCGAACTGACGGTCGCCGGCCGCCGGTACGTTCCGATCGACCTCGAGCTGCGCGGCGCGGCCGTTTTGACGGGACCAAACATGGGCGGAAAGAGCCTCGCTCTGCAGACCTGCGGCTTTCTCGCGCTCTGCACGGCTTTCGGGTTGCCGGCACCCGCCGCCCGGGCGCGAGTCGGGCTCTTCGATCAAATTGCGTGGCTCGGGACGGGACTCCAAGAGCGCACCGGCGGTCTGCTCTCCTCGTTCGCCCGAGAGCTCATGGGACTCCGAGAGATCCTGGCGCGATCCGCTCCGCGGCTCTTGATCTTCGTCGACGAGTTCGCGCGCACGACCACGCCGCACGAAGGTAAGGCGCTCGTCGTAGCGCTGACCGAGCGTTTGCGGCAAAGTAACGCCTGCGCTTTAGTGGCGACGCATTTGCAAGGCGTTGCCGCCGCTGCCGGAGTCGCGCACTTTGCGGTTCGCGGGCTCAAAGGAATCCGCACGCCTCCGGCCTCGCGCAACCTGCACGAAGCGCTCGAGGCATTGGCGGCGTCGATGGATTACTCGATCGCCAACGTTAGCGATGACGACGTTCCGGACGCCGACGCCATCGCGCTGGCCGAGCTGCTCGGCCTCGATTCGGAGTTCGTAAAGGCCGCCTACCGCGCGTTGTCACAATGAGCGCCATGGACCCTCTGATCATTACCTGTGCGCCCGTCGGAGCGGAGATAAGGCCGGAACAGACACCGCATCTGCCGTATACGCCGCAACTGCTTGGAGAGACGGCCCGAGCGGTGCGCGAGGCGGGCGCCTCGATACTCCACGTGCACTGTCGCAACGACGACGGCACCAATACGCATAGCGTGGAACGCTTCGGTCACGCTTACGAGGCGATTCGCGCGCAGAGCGATCTCATCGTGCAGTTCTCAACCGGCGGTGCAATTGGGATGACGCTGCAGGAGCGGGCCGCCGTGCTCGAACTGCGCCCGGAGATGGCGACGCTTACCTGTGGGAGCGTGAACTTCGGCGACGACATTTTCGAGAATAGTTTCCCGATCATGCGCGACCTTTTGAAGAAAATGAATGAGTTCGGAGTGCGCCCCGAGCTTGAGATCTTCGATAAAGGCCACCTTGCCAACGCGCGCCGCCTCGCCAAAGAGCGCCTGCTGTCGTTTCCGCAGCACGTGGATTTCGTACTAGGGGTGCCCGGCGGCTTGGAAGCGACGGTCCAGAATCTTTGCGATTTGGTCGACGATCTGCCCGAGGGCTGCACGTGGTCCGTCGCAGGCATCGGCAAACGGCAGCTTCCGATGGCGATGGCGGCCATCGCGATGGGCGGTCACGTCCGCGTAGGCCTGGAGGACAATCTCTTTTACAGTCGCGGACGGCTGGCCAGAAATGACGAGCTCGTGGCGCGCGTCGCTCGTCTCGCTGCGGAGGCCGGCCGGATCATCGCTACGCCCGACCGCGCCCGGAAGGTCCTCGGTCTGCCGATGCCGCAATAACGCCGCCCATTGTTCACCTACGTCGTGCGCCGGACGCTCCAGTCAATTCCGCTGCTGCTGGCGATCTCCGTCATCCTTTACGGCATCCTCTACAACATGCCGGGTGGACCCCTTGCGCCTTACCTGCAGAATCCTCATATCACGGCGGCGGATATCACGCGTCTCAAACACAATCTTGGACTCGATCAGCCGGTTCCGATCCAATACCTCAAGTGGCTCGGGCACATTTTGGTCGGCGACATGGGGTACTCCACGAGCAACTCCGAGCCCGTTTTTCAAGCGCTGATCGAGCGCTTTCCCGCGACGGTCTTGCTCATGGGAGCCTCTCTGTTCATCGCAATCGCCGTGGGGATAACGGCAGGGATCGTTTCGGCGGTGTATCGTTACTCGGCCCTCGATTACGCGATCACGACGTTTGCGTTTTTCGGGCAATCGATGCCCGTCTTCTGGTTCGCGCTGATGATGCAGCTCGCGTTCGCCGTCCACGGCATTCCGCTTCCGGGCGGCTATCAGATCCAGCTTCCGTCGGCCGGCATTTCGAGCTCCGACACCTTCGATTTCGGCGACCGGCTCGTGCACTTGATTCTGCCTGCGATCGTCCTCTCGTTGCTGCAGATCGCGCTCTTTAGCCGGTTCATGCGGTCGTCGCTCTTGGAGGTTCTGGGCACCGACTACATGCGCACGGCGGCAGCTAAGGGACTTTCGTTTAGAACGATCCTCTACAAGCACGGATTGAAGAATGCGCTGATCCCGGTCGTCACGGTCATAGCGCTCTCGCTCCCGAGCTTGCTCGCCGGTGCCATCGTCACCGAAACGATCTTCGCATGGCCCGGGATGGGCCGGCTCTTCATCAACGCGCTCACGCAAAGCGACCTCGCGCTGCTCATGGGATACCTGTTACTGGTCGCATTTCTCGTCGTGTTCTCCAACCTTCTCGCCGACGTCGTCTACGCGTGGCTCGATCCGCGGGTGAAGTACGACTAATGGCCGTCGCATTGATCGCCGAGGAAGAGTTTCCCCTTTCCAAAGTAACCTTTTGGACGCGCTTTCGCCGTCACAAGCTCGCGATCGCCGGCGCCGTGGTGCTGACCCTGATGGTGCTCGCGGCCGTCTTTGCGGGGCAGCTCTCTCCGTTCGATCCAAACTCCATCGACAACGGAACCTCGGCGGTGCCACATTGGAACGGCACGCCGCTGCCGCCGTGCTTTCAAGATAAATCGCTGTGCTGGGGACACGCGCTCGGAACCGATGAAGTCGGACGCGACTTGTTATCGCGTTTGCTCTTCGGCGCGCGCATTTCGTTAACCGTAGGTCTCTTCGCCGTGATCATGGAAGTGCTCATCGGCACGACGCTCGGTGCGATTGCCGGGTATTACGGCGGATGGCTAGACTATGCGCTGATGCGCCTGACCGACGTCTTCCTTTCGATTCCGCTGCTGCCGCTGTTGCTCGTGCTGACGGCGATCGTGGCGGCCACATCATCCAAGGCGGCGTTGAGTTTCGGGGTCATTGTCATCATCATCGGAGCGCTCTCATGGCCCAACGTCGCTCGTTTGGTGCGGGCCTCGTTCCTGAGCCTGCGCGAGCGTGAGTTCGCCGAAGCGGCGCGAGCGGTCGGTAACAACGACGCCCGCATCATCTTTCGCCACCTGTTGCCCAACGCGGTGGCGCCGATCATCGTTCAGGCGACGCTCGACGTCGCGGGCGTCATCATCCTCGAGTCGACGCTCTCGTTCTTAGGCCTGGGCATTCAGCCGCCCACGGCTTCGTGGGGCAACATGCTCGCCAACGCCTCAAGCGATCTCCAGATCGCCTGGTGGGCCGCGGTCTTTCCGGGCCTGTGCATCCTGGTTACCGTGTTGGCGATCAACTATATCGGCGACGGACTACGAGACGCCCTCGATCCCAACATGAGATAGGGGCGGCCTTCAAGAACCGTCCTTCCTCGCGCGCAAGTGGCGAAATTGGTAGACGCACTAGCTTGAGGGGCTAGCGGGAGCAATCTCGTGCTGGTTCGAGTCCAGTCTTGCGCAGATTTTGTTTCGTGGGCTGCCACAGCTGGATTTTCGTGCTGTCCAGATCGCCATGTCACGCTGAGCTTGTCGAAGCACGCGTAGCGTTGGGGGAGGTCACCCTTCGACAGGCTCAGGGTGACAGGAACCTCGGGTCCAGTCTTGCGCAGATTCACGATTGTTGGTGGCTTCGAGGGTACCGGCCGCCCCTTAACTCACGGCCGAAAGTGCCGACGCTTCAGGACTCAGGAAGGATCTACCATGAGCGCTCTAGACCCGACTCGAACCGATCCGGACAAGTACAAAGTCATCTTCGAGAACGATCGAGTCAGGGTTCTCGAGTACCGCGATAAGCCGGGAGCAAAGACTGAGGCGCATCAGCATCCTAGCGTCCTCTTAATGCTTTCTGACTGCCAGCGTCGCCTGACCGTGGGAAATGACGTTAGGGAGGTGACCGTGAAGGCAGGTCAAGCGTTGTGGTCGCCAGCCCAGGTCCACATCGGCGAGAACATCGGGACCACCGACTCACACGTGGTCTTCGTGGAGCTGAAAGATTGACCTTAGAGGTCCTCGCGTCATGCTAAGCTTGTCGAAGCATGACAACAGGCGGTCACCCTTCGACAGGCTCAGGGTGACATGCTGGTTCGAGTCCAGTATTGCGCAGGTTTGCGATCGAAGCGCTTTCCCGATTGGGAGAGCGCTTCAACGTTTTGGGATGGGTGACGATTCTTAGCAGCCGCCCTTCATGCCAAACGCCAGCGCGCCCTCATCGAAAGCTTCACCGCCGTAGACATCGTCGAATACGCCACGGCCTATGTTCCCGCGGCTGGCCGATCCGACGAACACGAATCCGGCGTTCTGGCCGTATCCCTGTGCTTGGATAGTTGCCACGAGGGTGCGATTGATGACTTGGAATGTGCCGTAAGGGAATTTTTGGCTGCCGATGACAAGTGAAGCCGAGCCGGCATTCTTGCCATATTCGGTCAGCGTCAGGCAATACGTACCGTTGCTGTGTTGAGAATGAGTCACGGTCACCGGCCAATTGCCGCCGTAACTCGGCGCAGCCATATCCATGGTGCTGTCGTTGTACCCGTGCGCCATGGCGGCACCGGCCGAGACAGTCAGCGCCATGGCTGCAACGGCGGCGATTGGAATCCGTTGCGAAAAACGCATAGAGGGGTTCTCCTTGTGGGTCCGAGAGGGACGATGTCGCCAGCGGAACACTTCCAGGTGATTGCCTTTGGTGCCGAACCGCCGATTGGCAGCGTGCGCTACCACGAGGCATTTGAGGCCACAAGCTAAGGGGCTACTTCCAGGTTCTGCCGAGCCCTTCCAGATTCGCGCGCCCAAGATCTTCAGGCGTCATTGCGATCTGAAGGTCCACCTCGGCGTTGAATGTGAGAAACCAGGGCTCGGCCAACCGCGGGACATCCGCCGGGTCGTTGACGTTCACGATAAGAGTACCGCCGCGATGTCCGTCCTGCGCGCAGAAGTAGGACGCTTCGGGTTTCGTCGCCTCGAGAATTCTCTGGATTTTCGGCCCAGCGCTTCCATCCCGAACGGCACTGTTGAACGGCTCAATCGGCAGCTTAATATTCATTAGCATGCGCATAATGTAGCTCCTGGAGATAAGTTGCCTCTCTACCAACAGTGAGACTGTAGGTCTGGCTCGGTACGAGGCGTAGAGGACGCCTGCCCCGATTTAGAAGCTAAATCCTTCCGCGACTGCCCCGAGCCGGTTCTCGTTCTAAGGTCTTAGCGAGTTCTTTTGCCTTCGAGAGCACGAATGAGCTAAACGCACGCGGCACTACTTCGGATATCGTTAGCCGACGGTCGTTGAACATTTGGCTCGTGAGGCTGTTAAGCTTGCAGGAGACGAACGTACTCCCATCGCGCTGGAATCCAAAGGCAAACCTGGGATACTTCACGCCAAAGAAAACGAAACCATCGGTTGCAGCGAAGCCGCCGGCATGCCGATTATCGAAAACGAACAGAACCTCTCCGAAGACCGGATGCTCTACAACGAACGTCGCTGAAAACGCACGCGACTTCACAATGCGACTACGCGGCTTGTTTTGATTCAGGCTCCTCGGTCTGTACTACGCGAACCGGAAACACAAAGGCGATCGCGAGGTCGCCTAGTTGAATCCAGCCCGTCTGTTGCCCAAAGCCTCCGCCCATTTCCGCCTCCTCAACTTTTTTGAGGACTCCCGGCGACGGTCAGTCAAAGAACGCGCCGGGGAGTCCGCTGGTCCGATTCAAGAAAGGTGACCAAAGTCATTTTTATCGAGCGAAGAAAAAGGAGGAGGCCTTACTCCGGGTTCGCCGTTCGCCGGGCAGCCGCCCTAGCGAGCGCCAGGGCTACCAGCGTGCCAACTGCGTGATCTGGACCAGGTTGCCGCAGGTGTCGTTCAGCATGGCGATGGTCGAGCCGGTCACCTCGGTAGGCGGCATCGTGAACTCGGCGCCCCGGCTGTTGATGCGCTCGTAGTCGCCCTTCACGTCGTCGGTGAAAAACATGACGGCGGGCTGGCTCTGCGCAAACCTGGCCTCCTGGTAGGTCTTGGCCGCTGGATTGTCGTTGAGCGCGAGCTGCAGCTCGGTCCCGTCTGGGTCCTCAGGCGAGGCCACGGTCAGCCAGCGAAACGGCCCATTGCTAAAATCGGCCTTCTTGATAAAGCCCAGCGCTTCGGTGTAGAAGCGCAGGGCTTTATCCTGGTCGTCCACGTACACGCTGGTCAACTTGATTCTCATCGGTTTCTCCTCTCCGTTCGGTTACGGTCGCGGTCGCGGTGTCTGCCGCCTTACTTCGTTGACGGAACACGACGGGAAAATGTGACCGAAGACGGCGGCAGAGCGGAAGGCAGCTATTAAAGAGATCGCGGCGAGTCGCCATGGCCCGGAAAAGGCAACCTCGTGCCGGTCCGACGAAAAGACGCGCAAGCCTACCTAGGCCTGAAACAGAGGGCAGGCTCTCGGCGTAGAGTTAGGCAGCAATGGATTTCGCATCATGTGGTTGACGCGCTTCGCGCTTTCCCGTCCCACGATTACCATCGCGATCTTTGGCGCGCTGGTTATCTTTGGCATTATCTCGTTCGTTCAGCTTGGGCGTAGCTCGAGTCCGCCCAACACCGACTTCCCGGTCGTCGCGGTCTACGCCAGCTATCCCGGAGCCTCGCCCCAAGACATGGAGCGCATGGTCATCAAGCCGATCGAAGACCAGATGTCCGGCATCGACCATCTCGACGAGTTAACGGCGAACGCCCAAGAAGGCACGGCGATCGTCGTCGTGCAGTTCAAGATGGGCACGGATCTCAATCTGGCTGCCGTAGACGTGCAGCGGCGCGTGGATATCGCGCGGGTCTACATGCCCACCGACCTCGACCCGCCCGTCGTGACGAAGGCCGGACAGGCCGAGCCGCCCCTATTGGACGTGGCCGTCAGCTCGACGAGCCTCTCTCAGCCGCAGATCGCAGACCTCATCAATAGCGAGATTACGCCGTTGATCGAGCAGATACCCAACGTCCAGTCGGTGGATGTCTACGGTTCTGCCACTCGCGAGTTCCACGTCGAACCCGATCCCGTCAAACTCGACGGCACCAACGCCACGCTCGAAGACATCTTCAACGCCGTTGCGATCAACAACCTCAACGTGCCGGGCGGCATCATGACGCAGCCGACGCGAGAGGGTAGCGTCGCGATCCACGATTACGTCGAGAAGGCAGATGATTTGCTGGGCATTCCGCTCTCGCCGCTTAGCGTGTTGCAATACCCGGTCAAGTCGTTGAAGATCGGCGACGTCGCCAATGCCTACGACAGCCACATCGAGATGCGGACGATCTCGTCGTACAACGCGCACCCGCGCGTCTACATGGAGATCAACCCGACGCTGGACGCCGACCAGATCAAAGCGACTGCGTCCTTGCGAGCCGAGCTCACGAAAATTCAAACGCAGTTCCCGCAGCTGCAGTTCCACGAGATCGACGCGCCGGCCGATTACACGCAGAAGATGCTCGTAGGCGTCGGGCAGTCGCTGATCGAGGGCATCATCTTAACGGCGATCGTCATGCTGCTCTTTCTCCACGCCTGGCGCAACGCCGTCGTCGTTTTTCTCGCGATTCCCACCTCGATTCTCGCGACTTTCATCGTGATGCGTCTCTTTGGATTCCACATCGACTCGATGTCGATGATGGGGCTGGCGCTGATCATCGGCATCCTCGTGGACGACTCGATCGTCGTTCTCGAGAATATTACGCGTCATCGAGATATGGGGCTGGATCCGATGAGCGCAGCCATCACGGGCCGAACGGAAATCGGCGGCGCAGCCGTCGCAATCACGATGGTGGACGTCGTCGTCTTTCTTCCGATCGCCTTCATGTCGGGCATCGTCGGTGCGTACTTGCGCGAGTACGGCGCGGTCGTCGTGACGGCAACGCTCTTCTCGCTCTTCGTCTCCTTTACGCTGACGCCGTTGCTGGCCGCAAAGTGGAGCGTTCTCACCCGCTCCGAAGCGCCTCCGGCCTGGTTGCGACTGCTCGACGACCGGCGCGTCGACATCGGGCTGCTCCTGTTGGCGGCGGCGATGTTCGCGATCGGAACGATGACGGGCTGGTTCCTGCTCAACGCGCTTGGCATTTTCGTCGCGGCGCTGTTGTTGCTCAATGCCTTCGTCCACCGGTACGAATCGATACTGCAGCTCTATCGCTCGAAGTTCTTACCGTTCGCGCTGCGGCACGGTGCCTTCGTGGTCTTCGTCTGCCTTGCGCTCCTCCTCAATTCGATCACGCTAGTGGCAGGCGGCGGCATGGTTACCGTGGTTGTCGACGTTCTTTTGTTGGTTGTCTGCGCGATCGCCCACGGCGCCGGGATGCTCTTGCGCAGGCCGCGCGCTTCGCGCCGGGTCGAACGCATCGGACCCCTGCGTTTCCTCCGCTCGATCGGCACGACGAAATCCACGACGGTGGCGACGTTCGCGATTCCGGTCGTGCTGGCGCTCCTGATGCTCCCGCTGGGAGCGGTGAGCTTTGACTTCATGCCGGCGCAGCAGACGGGCGAAGTGAGCATGACGGTCTCCTATCCGCCCGGGACGCCGATTGCCGTTACCAACGGTTACGTATCCCACTTAGAGGATGCGATCCTCAAGATCGACGGCATCAAATCGGTCAGCGCCACGACCGGCCGCAAGCCCGCCGGCTGGAGCAGCGTGACCGGCGGCAACTACGCTCAGCTCAGCGCGCAGATGCAAGACGGCCGCATCAAGGATACGAACAACGCAATCAAATTAATTCGCAAGCTTGGGTATTTGGTACCCGGCGCCGAATTCGACGTCGCCGGCGATAACGGCAACGGACCTGCGATCTACTACTCTTTGACCGGTCCCGACGACGAGATCGGTCCCGCGGCCGAAAAGGTCGCGCAGTTCTTACGAACGGTACCGGGCGCCGTCAACGTGCAGACTAGCGCTGAAAATGGCGCGCCTCGAATGAACGTCGACGTCGATCGCGCCAAGTGCGAGCTCCTCGGAATCAATCCGTCGGACGTCGCGACGGTGGCTCGCATCGCGGTGGATGGCGCGGTTGCGACCAAGGTGCGCACACCCACCGGCCTGGTTGACGTTCGCGTGCAGTTTCCCGCCGCCGACCGCACGACGGAAGACGCATTGAAGTTCGTGAAGGTTCGCGCAAACGATGGTTCGCTGGTTCCCATCGGCGACGTGGCCAGCTTTAGCTGGACGACTGCGCCCACGAAGATCGAACGCCTCAATCGCGAACGCGTCGTCAACGTGTACGGCGACGTCCTTCCCGGCTATTCGCTGGGTCAGGTCGTCGGGCCGTTGCAGAAGAAGATGCAAGCGCCGGGCTTTCTTCCCCAAGGTGTGGGCCTCAAATCGCAAGGCAACTCTCAGTTCATGGAAGAGACCTTCGCGAACATGGGCGTTGCGCTGATTACGTCGTTCATGCTGGTCTACATTTTGATGGTGATCCTCTACGGGTCATTCCTCGAGCCGCTGATCGTCATGTTCTCGGTGCCGCTCGCAATAATCGGAGCGCTGATCCTGCTGGCATTGATGGGACGCGTGCAGCCCGAGCAAGGCCAATCGCTCAACATCATTTCGATGCTTGGCGTCATCATGCTCTTCGGGCTCGTCGCGAAGAACGGAATTCTGCTCGTGGATTATTCCAACACGCTCGTCAAACGTGGCATGCGCGTGCACGATGCCGTGCTGCAAGCCTCGGCCACGCGCTTCCGGCCAATCATCATGACGACCGCGGCCATGATCTTCGGCATGCTGCCGCTCGCGCTCGGTTACGCCGAAGGCGGGGAGTGGCGCCAAGCGATGGGGACGGTCATCATCGGTGGACTCTTGAGCTCTCTGATTCTAACGCTCTTCCTCGTACCCATGATCTACGAGACGTGGATCGGCTATTTCGAGCGCCGCGCAGATCGCCGCGCCATCGAAGCGGAGATGTCGCAGCCATTGGAGAGGGCGCCTGCATAACAACGTCATCCTGAGCCGAGTCGAAGGACGTCGAGCACTCGTAACCGGGGCGGCAGCCGGCCTCGCGGCCGGAATCGCCCCGGTATTGGCGCGTGACGGCTTCAGTAGTGTTTCTATCACCTATCGCGACACGGCGCCAGGCGCGACGCTCGCGGCAATCGAAGCCGCGGGCGCGACCGCTTCGGCCGTAAAGATCGACTTTCTCGACGATCCAACTCTCGTGGAAAAAAGCCTCGACTCGCTCGTGCGGCAACACGGTCCTTTCGATACGCTCGTGCACGCCGTCGGTCCGCTCGTCGTCAAGCGCTTCGCTCGCTCGACGCTGGAAGAGTACGCAGAAACCTTCGATGGTAACGTGCGCAGCGCGGTGCTGGCCGCGCGCGCGACGCTGCCGGCGATGCGCGACGCAAAGTTCGGCCGAGTTGTATTTTTCGGGATGCTCGGCTCCGAGCAGACGAGACCCTTCCGGGGCTTCTCACTCTATCAATCGGCAAAGAGCGCGCTGGTTGCATTTGCGCGCTGCCTGGCCCTCGAAGAGGCGTCCAACCACATAACCATCAACGTCGTATCTCCCGGCGACATTCGTGAAAAGACGCTCGCGCGCAAACAGGCCTACGAACGCAGTGCCAACAATCCGCGCGGGCGGCCGGGCAGTTACGAAGACGTTGCCGATGCGGTCCGTTTCTTCGTCGCCGCAGAGCGCGACTTTATCACCGGTGCGGTGATTGAAGTGGGCGGCGGCCTGCAAACCGCCGCGGAGTGAGTAGAGCACAGGACAAACCTATGCTCGGCTCGTAAGCCGGGCTTGGTGCTGCGCGACGACCGAGACGAACATCAGGCATTCGCCTTACCCGGCGCGCGTCCGCACTATGGGCCCGATAAGATCGTTGCAGTCGAACATATCGATCTGCACGTAACCCCGGACTTCGAAAACCAGTCGCTCGACGGCGTTTGCACGCTGACGGTTCGTGCGCTCGACGAGCCGGTTTCCCGCTTGACGCTCGACGCCGTCGATCTCGAAATCCTTCGGGTCGAGCCGGCCTCCAAATTTCAGGCACGCGACGGTAAGCTCGAAATCGAGTTGCCGATGCCGATTGCGCCGGGCGAGCGTGCGGCAATAGCCGTCACCTATCGCGTCGTAAAACCCCGAGCCGGGCTGTTTTTTGTCAAGCCCACGCCCGAGCATCCCGAAAAAATTACCCACCTCTGGACGCAAAGCCAAGACCAATACGCGCGCTACTGGTTCCCCTGCTTCGATTATCCGACCGAGAAGCAGCGCTCGACGACGACGATCGTCGTGCCCAAGGGTATGTTCGCGCTCGGCAACGGCGAGCTCGTGGAGCGCAGAGACGAGGGCGACCGCACCGTCTTTCGCTACCACCAGGAGGTACCTCACAGTACTTATCTGATGACGATGGTCGCCGGCCCCTTCGTCGAGGTCGCGCAGGGGAAGGCGGGGCGCAACGGCGTCCCGGTCTTTTATTACGTGCTTCCCGGCCGCGAAGACGAAGGGGAACGGGCCTTCGGCAAGACGCCGCAGATGATCGAAGATTTCGAAAAGCGGGTCGGCGTGCCGTATCCGTACGCACGCTATTCGCAGATCGCTGTTTCCGATTTTATCTTCGGCGGCATGGAAAATACCGCAGCGACGACGCAGACCGATCGAACCCTTCACGATGGGGTCGCGCATCTGGATTTCTCGAGCGATCCTTTAGTCTCTCACGAACTCGCGCATCAATGGTTCGGCGACCTCTTGACCTGCCGCGATTGGGCGCACGCATGGCTCAACGAGGGGTTTGCGACATTTATGGAGGCCGTCTGGCGCGAGGCCGATCTCGGTTCCGACGAGTACCTCTACGATATCTTCGAATGTCTGACCGCGTACCTTCGAGAAGACGCACATCGTTATCGGCGCCCGATCGTCTGCAACGTCTATCGCGATCCGATCGAGATTTTCGATCGCCACCTTTATCAAAAAGGTGCCACCGTCTTACACATGTTGCGCGGCGAGTTGGGCGCCGGACGGTTCTGGCGCTCGATTGCGCGATATGTCGAGGATAACGCGCAGCGTTCGGTTGAGACGATCGACTTGATTCGCGCGATCGAAGCCGCCACGGGACGGAACATGCGGCAATTCTTCAATCAATGGGTCTTTCGCGAAGGCCATCCGCAACTCGAGGTCTCCATCGCGTGGGATGCCGCGCGCCGGGTCGCGACGCTGACGATCGATCAGAATCAAACGGTCGATACGAACCATCCCGCCTATGTGTTCGATGTCGAGATCGGCTTCGCGCCCGAGGCGACGGCATTGCCGGTACAACCGGCGCAGGAGCCGGTGAGCGGCGAACGTCGCGTGCGCGCGAGCGTCGAGCGGCGGCACGAGACGATCACCGTGCCGCTCGACTTCGAACCAAAACTGGTTCGGTTCGATCCGGGCTCGTTTCTCTTGGCCGACGTGCGCTATCGTTTGGGCGCCGATCTGGCGGCGGCGACGCTTGCTGCCGATCCGGACGTCATTGCCCGCATTCGAGCCGCGCGCGAGCTTGCTAAAGACGGAGGCCGCGTCGCCCGCGACGCCATCGTAGCGGCGTTTGCACGGGAGCCGTTTTGGGGCGTGCTCGCAGAAACGGCCCTCGCCATCGGCGCGACGCGCGCGCCATGGGCTCGCGCGATTCTTATTTCGGCACTCTCGCATCGGCATCCAAGAGTCGTACGCGCGGCAGCGGCGGCGTTGGGTGGCTTCCGCGAGCCGGACGCGGCGACCGCGCTCATCGAGACCGCCGCGAATCACGCCTCGTATTTCGTGCGCGCGGCCGCGCTGGCCGGCTTGGGAAAGACACGCGATGCGCGAGCCTTCGACGTTCTGACCGCGGCCGTCGAGAAGACGACGTGGAACGGAACGGTGGAGGCCGGGGCGGTTCTCGGACTCGCCGAGTTAGCCGACGCGCGAGCGATGGCGCCAATCGTCGACGCATCGCGCCCAGAACGCAGCGAGGGCCTGCGCCGAGCGGCGACGACGGCGTTGGGTCGACTCGGCGCGCTGGTCGAAGAGGAGCGCACGCGCGTCGTCGACGAACTCGAAGAACGACTTGGCGATCCCAGTTTCATGGTAACGCTCGACGCGATTATCGCTTCCGAATCGCTCTCCGACGTACGCTTGTTGCCGGGCCTTGACCGTCTCGCCCAACAGGCCGTCGATGGACGCATGCGCCGCGACGCGATGGAGGCGGCAATCCGAATTCGTCAGGCGGCGAAGATACCGGCGCAGGTCAAAGGTTTGCGCGAGGATATTGATGAGTTACGTGAAGACCAGCGTAGGCTACAGGAGAAGATCGAAGCGCTCGCGCGTGCGTAAGCGCCGCGTCTTCGCCTTCGCCCTTATCGTCACGCTGGCGACGCTGGCGGCTTGGCTTTGGAACGACGGACGAGGCGGAGCAATCGTTCATGGCGTTTCGGCAAGGGCTCTGACGAGAAGGGCGCCGTTATCGACCGAAGCGCCGCACTGGACCAACACGCAACGGCTTGGGCTCACAGCGGCTTTGCGAGGAGCGTTCGCGCCGGCACTCGACGGCGCGGGTGGCTGGAGTCTGGCCGTCCTCGCGCCTGATGGCCAAACGATTTACAACGATCGCTCGGGCCGAGCCGTGGCTCCCGCCTCCGTTCAGAAGCTGATTGTAGCCGCGAGCGCTCTCGATGCGCTCGGTCCGAGCTATCGCTATCACACGATTTTCGCCGCTCGGGACCCGGCCGGCGACGGTGTGCTCGACGGAAATCTTTGGCTTGTCGGGTCCGGCGATCCGTCGCTGCAGTCGTCGGACGTGCGCAACGGCATCGCCGTGCTGTTGCGATCGGGACTGCGCCGGATCGACGGCAGCGTCGTGATCGATGCGACCGCAATGCGCGGACGCGCGTACAATCCGCACTGGGACGCAGAAGATGACGGTCAAGATTACGCCGCGCCGACGAGCGCGATATCGCTGGACGGCGACACCGTCGAATCCTCCGGCGACGACGGGCAACCCGTCTGGGCGCCGATGCTAGATGTCGAACGCTACGTCGCGGGCCAGACGCAGACGATGCTTCGCGCGCGCGGAATTCTCGTTTCGACGTCGCCCAACCTCGGCGCCGCGCCGCTGGGAACCGTGGTCCTTTGGGATCACAGATCCGCTCCTTTAAGCGAACTCGAAGCGCACATGCTCTTTCTCTCGGACAACCACTACGCCGAACAGCTCTTGCGAACGGTCGGCGGGGCAGCAACCGGTGAGTCCAGCGACGATGGTGGGGTCGGCGCCGAACGCCACTTTTTGACGCGCCTCGGAGTTCCGTCTCCCGGCTTGAGGCTCTTGGACGGTAGCGGCCTCTCGCGCAATAATCGCGTCGCGGCCATCACGATAGCGCGCCTTCTCGTTGCCGAGCCGTCGCTCTATCGTTTACTGCCGCGCGGAGGGCGCGAAGGAACGCTCGCCGATTACGATTTCACGACCGCGCTTGGCCGGGTTCGAGCTAAGAGCGGACACCTTTCGAATGTCGCGTCG
>Ga0182024_10004682_pt1 | contig 31237 bp, 26 predicted proteins | sample P32metaG_FD_120480 | JGI IMG/M metagenome (GOLD analysis project Ga0182024, IMG submission 120480) | Permafrost microbial communities from Stordalen Mire, Sweden - P3-2 metaG (Illumina Assembly) | ecosystem: Environmental > Terrestrial > Soil > Wetlands > Permafrost | place: Sweden: Stordalen... | reverse complement strand
GATCAAGGCGGCCTAAGTGGATCAAATTGGATCATGAGGAAAAACGGCGGGTTTGTGGAAGCCTTTTGTTTTGTTGGCGTCCCCGACGGGATTTGAACCCGTGTTACCGCCGTGAAAGGGCGACAACAGATTGGATCACGTAGTAATTACAAGGCACCGGTCGCACCGTAATGCCCTGTAAATAGCAATAGGGAATACAAAAGAACCGCCGCTCTGTGTATCGTCTGTGTATCGCGAGTATTGAGCCAAAAAGTGGGGAAAGGGGTCCGGCGATCTTGGAAACGAAGCACAAAGACGATTTCGAGCCGTACTGGCAAGATGAGAAGGACTGGCTCTGCATCGTCGAGTTCTTGCCCACCGATAATCCAGAGGCTCGGCTCTTTGCCGCCGACATTATCGGATACCTCGTCGGTTATGCAAATCTCACGAACACACGCTCCCTGGCACTCCTTGGCGATCCTGACGCCAGCGCATACGAGCTTCTATTTTCCTTTTCGTCTCCTGAGGAGAAAAGCGAGTTCCTGAACTTGGTCCGTTCAAATGAGGACATGGGAAACGAGTACATCATTGAGCTTACGCCGCCCACCACTGAAGAAATTAGGACTGCTCGTCCACTCGCAACGGTCCTACCCCAGGATGTCCTCACTCATGCCATGCTGATTGCAGTGACCCTGTGTGCGCGTACAGAAGATGATCGCGCTGTGTCGTAAAGGCCGGTGCACAATCGCTTCAGAGGGTTTTGGAAACGGCTGAGCGTGACTATAATCCCCCCATGTGCGGACGCTATCGACTATCGCGGAGAAAGCAGATTATCGAGGAGTACTTCGACAGCGTCTCGGGAGAGGAAGACTGGACCCCCCGCTACAACATTGCCCCAACACAGCCGATCCCGGTCATCCGTCAGAATCCGAAGGAGCCCATCCGTGAACTGTCGGTGATTCGATGGGGTCTGATCCCGTCTTGGGCGAAAGACTCGTCTGTTGCCGCCCAGATGATTAACGCAAGATCGGAAACGGCAGGGACGAAGCCGGCATTCCGCGATGCGTTGGAATCTCGCAGGTGCTTGGTCCCCGCAGACGGGTTCTACGAGTGGATGCGAACGGGAAAAACCAAACAGCCCTACTGCTTTGAAGTTAACGAAGGCGAGTTGTTCGCGTTTGCGGGAATCTGGGACCGCTGGAAAGACCCGAGGGCCAACTGGGTCAAGACCTGCTCGATCTTGACCACGACTCCGAACGCCGTGACCTCAGCCGTCCATGACCGAATGCCCGTCATTCTTGATCCAGACAGCTACGACCTATGGCTAGATCCGGGGATGAGGGACGTGAGTGCAGCGTCCGAACTGTTAAAGCCCTACGACGCTCGGCAGATGCGGTGCTTTCCCGTCAGCACTCGGATCAACCACGTGGCAAACGACGACGAAGCCTGCTCCGCACCCGTAGAACTCGAGGAGGTTCAGAATCGACTCTTCTTGTAGTGGAAGAGGCAGTGTGTTCGGGCAAACCTTTTCCCTGCATGTGAAAAGCTGGCACCGCATTGTCATTTGCCCATGCCCGCTCCAACAGACAAAGAGGTAAGCACCTGACCTCGTCTTCCGAATCAAGACAAACCAACTCATCCATCTGCACATCCTGTGGTTAGCTGTAAAAGATGGGCACTGTGGTGAGTGAATCTTTGAATGGGCACGCTGGTGCAGTTCGGTGCGGAAGCAGTGATCCCAACCCAGCAGTCGACGTCATTTTTCAATGAACTAGGCCCGCTGGTCACGGGACTGCTCGTGGCCGGAAGAGTAGGTGCGGGTTGAGCGACTCGGGCTCTGTGGTGCACCGGCGAGGTTGAGCTGTCAATGGCGCGACGGACCGATTGCCTTTTTCAAGCTGATAACTCGGGCTAGCCAGCGACAATTCGGTTCGCCTTGGTGGCAGGCGCTGGGATGAATACCTGCGGAGGAACATACGAACATATTCGTCGATGAGCCGGGAGGTGTTGTCGGCTCTCAGTATCACGCATGTTTTGAAGCACAAAGATGGATCGGAAAGGGGCTTCACGACCACACCGTCAGGATGAAAGCCTGGCGCAGTGGGCTGCGTGAGGATGGCGACGCCTACGTGCTCCGATACTAGGTCCGCTGCCTGCTGTGGCGCAATGGCATCGTGAGCGTGCTTGGGAGCGATGGACCCAAGCTGTGCTGCATCCATGATTGCCTCAAACACTATCGGATCGAAACGTTTCGGAAACAGAATCCACTCATCCTTGGCCAAATCCTGTAGAACCAGACGTTCTTTGTGAGCGGCGGGGTGGTTCTCTGGAAGTACAGCATAGAGCGGAGCCGGAACAAACGACACAGCCGTGATCTGGACATCCTGCGGTGGCGCCGTCACCAGGGCGAGATTCACTTCCCCAACAAGGACGCTATGGACCGATTCCATTGCAAACTGAGTCTTTAGTCGAATTCCGAGCCTCGGATATAAAGGAAGCCGGATCGCAAGCATCGCGGAAATCCAGTCGTGATTAGCGTAGGGTGAGCGCCCAATCGTCAAGATGCTATCGGACCCGTCGTGGGCAGCACGAGCGAGATGCACGGCTCGTTCCGTGTGCGAGAGCGCAGAGCGGGCCTCTTGAACGAAGACACGCCCTGCATCCGTGAGTTCCACAATTCGTCGCTTATTTCGGGTGAACAAGTTAAATCGATGCTCGGCTTCCAGGTCGGTAATCTGTTTGCTGAGCGCAGGCTGGGTTATATGCAATCTGTCCGCGGCCCGCCTGAAGTTCAGCTCTTCGGCCAAGGCAATGACTGCAAGCAGGTGACGTATTTCAACGCTGGGGAACACGCTCACACCTCTTCGGGGCATAGAACAGAGCCGTCCAATTTCTTGACCTTGGTTAATGCCCTACATCTAGTCAAGCAACCGGTAGGAAATAAAAAGTATTAAAAGAAATTGTTGGCCTCAGGTAGGTTCAGTGCTCAGAACCCTTGACAGAGGCTGGTTCTGGATGGCACGCTTTTTGTCATCTGGCCATCTAATTATCAGTTGGGTTGAGGCCCTGCCAGATGTCCAGCCGCCAGTTGGGCCCAGAATGGGTTCTTTCAAGGTTTATCTCTCCCGTCGGAGCTGCCCAAGACGAGATCAGCGAATTGGTGGTGGTCGCGCGGCGACTTTGGCCGCGCATTCAGATGCACGCGCGTAGAGAGGACCCGGAGAAAAACTCTGACGAGGCACTGGTTTTGGCGACGGAGGTCTGGGAGGGCGTGTTGCAGTCTGTCGCGAAAACAGTCCAGCGAGCAAACCGGAAGAACTGGCGAATAAAAAACACGGAAGCCTATCTTTTCGGTGCCTTCCACCACAGGTTCAATCGCGCCCTAAAAAAGGAGCGCCGGCGATGCGAGATAATACAGCATCTCCCTTCTACCGGTGATCTGGAGCGCTTACGACAGGCCCATGATTCAAAAGTCGTGCTCGATTTGGAGCGATCGATCCAGGTCAATGAAGCCGTCCGGAGAATGGATGGTTGGACGCGCAAGGTATGGGCTGCTCGGCAGTACGGATACTCGTGGAGGGAAATCGCCGTACACCTGGGCCTAACTGAGCCTCAGGCCAAACTTCGATTTCGTTATGCAATCGGTAAGCTGCGTGCCCGGCTCGGCCGCGCTGCGTGAGTGTTGCTTCGCGGAGATTGGTTTACATTGATCTCTGGCGGTAAACTTGGCCTTTGTTTGTGAACACTTCAACTAAGAGCAGGCGAATTCTGAAGGAACGGGAAGAGTTCAACGCTGAAGACAAGCGGATATTGGATCTGCTAGATAGGGGTTTATCCCGAGACTTTCCAAATCCGCAGCGTGTCGGGTGTCCTGACTCTGGAGTACTCAGAGGTATCGCGCTTCACAAGGTGCCTCTAGCAGAAGCGGATCGCTGGCTCGACCATTTCAGCTCCTGCAGCCCGTGTTTTCAAGAGTTCACACAATTTCGTAAACAGGCACTGGATGGCCGGAGGCGGACACAGATGTGGCTGGCCGCCGCTGCGATGGTGTTTCTTGTGCTAGCGGGGTGGCTGTGGGTGAAGAATCGGCCATCGGGACAAACTGCGGCGGTTGTGATTCTGGATCTGCGTGGCCGTGCGACGGTACGGGGAGAAAACCCGCCCGAGAACAGTCAGCCGCCATTGAACGTTCCTCGGAACGCAAGGCGTCTGACCTTGGAGTTGCCAATCGGAAGCAACGAGGGGGCATACGATGTGGCGCTGCTCAATCCGAGTGGTGCTGAACTTTTCCGCACGAGTGCCACAGCTAAACTTGAAAATCACATTGTGGCCTTGAGGGCTGAGGTCGATCTCGCCGGCATCTCTCCGGGTTCATATTTCCTCGGAGTCCGACAGCCAGGCCTTGAGTGGACGCGGTTTTCTATTCGGTTGCTCTGAACGCGATCGCGCATGAAGAAGAAACAGAAGCTATCCAAGAAGAGTCGTCCCACAAAAAAGCCGAGAGTTCAGAACGAACGGCTCAAGGGCTGGAGCGAAATCGCCCGCTTTCTCGGTCAACCGGTTGCGGTGGCGCAACGATGGGCGAGATCAGGAATGCCTGTGGCCCGAGAAGGCAGGTTCATGTATGCCACTCGGGAGGAAGCGGATATCTCGGCCGCGAAGCTGGTCTGGGCGTACCTGTTCACATCGCGACAGAAAACATGGATCTCTCTGCCGATCTGAAACTTGCTCTCGCGCATGCCCGAGCTGGCAAGCACGACAAGAAAAAAAAGCCAAGCGATGAGAAAGGGCGTCTGGTTTCTTCGCAGTATAATAGTTGTAAGCGCGAGCCGCTCTTCGTCCCCGGAGGCATGCCATGTACATTCTGGTTCCCTGGAAGCCAGTCGTTCTCGTGTGGGGATTGCTGAGCGCGATGATATTCTTTGGTTTCGTTGCGTCGTCGGTGCTTGAAGGAAAGGACCCCTTCGCGCCTGGTGCGACCATCACGCAGCCTTCAGCCATGAAAGCTACTCCTGCGCAAGCGGGGCAACAACCTAAGCAATCCCAAAAACCGGCTCGGACTCCGAGTCAGTGAGAGCTCGGAGATGTCTTTCTGCTGATTTGTTTGCTTAGCCTTTTCGGTCACGTCCTCGCGTGGTTTGCTTTGCCCAATATTTTCTCCAGCTTTTGCTTCAGCATGACTTCTGCGGGCGAACGGCCCTGGCGTCCGAGCCATGAGACAAAGTCCTTCATTTTGACCTCGTGCTTTACGGGCGGCTGTTGGACAAGAACAGTTACGGTTGCGAACCCCTGACCGATCTCTCCTACCCAGTTGTCCTGCTGCAACGCGGCGAGAGCCGTGGCGATCGCTTCATAGAGAGTCTCCGCGGTAACCTCTATGGAGTGCTCGACGTCTTGGACATCCTTGACCGCAACTGTGCAGGTTCTCAAAACCACGGCAACAGCCTAGCATATTCGCCTTTTATTCGCCAAGGTTTGGGTCGCGCTTGCCCCCAACCAGTAATCTAGGCGAGGGGATCACTGGCTGTACGAACTCTCTGCATCGGACTCACGAGAAACTGGGGGAAGATCTCCCGGATCACCGAAATACACAAAACCAGCCCAATAAAACGGGTGACCATACCCCCCGTGAGACTCGCGCGCCAACCGAAGGCCATTCTGTTGCGATTTCCGAAAAGCTTCGTATCGCTTCTCTGGAATCGTTTCCGATTGTCTCGCATCGCTCAACCAGATCTCATAGAAATCCGTCACTTCCCGAACGGTTTCTTCAGCGGGGACCGCCCACATACTCATCGTGACCGACCGCGATCCCGCTAATAGAAAAGCCTCCCTAAGCCCTGCAATGCCGTCTGCGGTCTCATCTCCTATCCCCGTCTCACACGCCGATAGATTAACTAAGAGTGTGTTTCGCAGATTCATTCCCGACACCTCGTATGCCGTCAGAAAACCGTCGGCAACCTCAAATCTCGACTTCGCCAGTTGTTCTGGCACCATGTTATAGGCTCTAGCTTGAACGTCATCAACAGCTTTCGGTCCTATTCTGTAAAATACGGAAGAGTTAGGCTGCCAAGTGTTAGCCCCCGCAAGAACTAGCATTGACCTGAGAAATGGGTCTCGAAACTGATTACTCCAAACGCCTATCGGCCGTTCTAAGAACACACCGTGAGTAGCAATTTGTAAGATGGTTGGGCTGTTCAGGTTTTCGACCGTTTCCTCTACTGCGTTTTCGCGAGTAAGCAATCGAGTGGTCCAGCCTAATGAACGTAACTTTTTGTCCGCCTCAGAAATTAGGCTACCAAGTGCTGGGCCTGCGTCTTCAGACCAATCTCGCGGTAATCGGTAGTGTCCACTCCCCTCGCCTAGTATTGTTCTAACGGAATTTGATTCGGCAGGAAAAGTCGGCGAAAGCCTGTTGCTAAGGGCCAATCCAGCTACGGTCTGAGCAATCGTGTTCGTACCGACATTAAATGCGGGGTTTCCAACCAATACCGCCATTTTTGACTGAGCAAGAGTTTTCGGAACCATCGCCAAACGAGCCAAATCTCGACCGCTGCCGACGTAAACGATTTCTCGGTCCTCCACCAAGTACTTCAGGTTTCCTCGCTCATCCAACCGAGAGAATATCTCGAATGGAATCAAACCGAGTGATCCCTCTGCTCCAATATAAACGCGACCGCCTGTCTGCAAGGCGCCTACGAGTGGTTGCCAGATGCAGTCACTTAGGCGTTGAGAAGCCGCAGCTACAGCTTTTTCCGATATTCCAATTTCCACGTCCGTCTTCGCACTATCGCTTGCTGTAATAAAGTTATCTAAAGCGGAACGGCGACCGCGTAATTGCTCCACTAGGGCGTCTATTTCCCTTACGTCGCCAAGATCGAAGGCTTGTACTGCTTTGCTCACGTCATACAAAATGAAAGCCGCATAATGAGGCAGTTTAAATCTTTGTTTCTCGAAATCGTAGGGGTGAAATGTGATGTATTCGATAAGCGCTTGGCCTGGTCGTAGCGCACTTTTCACATCTTCCAGCGTTATCTGCCTGAGTCGCGCTTGCTGTCGATAAGCGGAATTGTCTTGACGAAGACGCTTGTCAATCTCTGCAATTAACTCCAACCTAGAACGAGCGCGTTCGACTTGGTTAGGATTGTGCGATAGTTCGCGAAGCGGATTCTCGGAAGACAATGCTTGTAAAGTTGCTGACTGGTATTCGCGACGCAGCCGTTTCATTTCTTCCCACGACGCGAGCCACTTCGTTGGGTTAGCCGCCATGTTTGCCAAAAAAGCGTCATTCTCTTGTCGAGCCGCGTCATAAACCAGTTGCTTCGTCTCAAGAGCCGCTTCCAGACCGAGATCCGGGTTGATTCGTTTGTCGCGAAGAATCATTGTGAAGAGTTTGTCAGCTGGCGGAAACTTATCTTTGCTGTCGTATCCACAAGTTTCACGTGTCAACCTCTGCTTTAGTTCGATAGACAATGACGGGAACTCGTCGGACCAGCGCCGCCAGGAGGTCCGTATCGAGTCCATCAACGTATTCGCTGCTTCAATATTCTGTTTGTCTTGATATAAGATTTCGGCGAGATCATTTTCGGCGCAGGCATAGAATGCCTGATCAGTCTGTTTGGCATTCTTCCAGATATTGAGCGCCTGCCGATAGAATATCTCGGATTTCTCGTATTCTTTGTCTTCACCATACACGGTCGCAAGCGATCTTGAGAGGGCGCCTAAATTATCGATCGGCCCAGTCGCAGTAAAAGACTTCCCGTGCGCGGGCTGCAGTTTGTACAACGCGATTGCTTCCAAGAGCGCAGCCTCCGCCGTCATATACTTTTCCTGATTCTCATAATAACGTGCTGCATTCTCCAGGGCTGAGATATAGGTGTCACTATTTCCAGCAGTACTTTTCAAGATCCCCATCTTTGTAGCATATAGTTGTGCTATTTCAGCTGGGCTTCCGTTGATCGTCTCCAGCAGTTCTGCTAACACGCCTAAGCTTTGCGCATACGTAGGATGGTTTTTGCCTAGCGATTGTTTTAGGAGTTCCGTCGCGTCACGACTTATTGTTTCAGTCCTAATCTCTTCGTCTGGAGGAGGCTGAGGTCGGAGGGAAACGCTTTCGCTGAGGCATTGAGCGTATGCTGGATAATCCCGACCGAACAACTTGCCCCGTATCTCGCATTCCGCTACCAAATCGTTAAATGGGTCGTCTGTCATTGCATATTCGAATTCGTGAAACTTCGAATAGCTCGAACCAAGGCTATCGAGCTGTTCCTTTGTAAACACCTCCATCCGACGCAATCCGACTGACATCCACCGCGCGTCTATCGTCTCCCACCAACTGTCGCCCTGATATTTCCGACGCATTCGTAGTACAAATGACACTTCACCCTTGGCTTCGGCTATTTTCTGGGGGGTGGATGGGCTAGACAGAACGGATCTTATTTGTTGTTCCTTTGCTTTAACCTCCGACAGAACGACGACTGGCAACTGCGGCGTTGGAGATGGTGCCCAGTCATGCGGACTTGGGAAAAACGGTGTGTCTTTCTTAACTGTGGGATTGGGAGGGTTCACTTGGTTGATTAATAATGCAGCCTCATCGCTCCTCCCATCTAGCTTGTAAAAATGAGCAAGTTTCTTGATATTCTCTACATAACTCGGATTATCAGGACCGAGCGTCTCGGTCCAGCGATGCAATAATACAATGGCCTTCGAATAGTCCTTAGTAGTCGTGTACATAAGCAGTAGGTCTTTCAATGGGTCGCAGACAAACGAGCCGCCAAGGACGTTATATATGTAAAATGTCCGGTTGATAGAAATATATTCGTCAAGACTTTGCTGAAGGTAGTTCTCTGCGGGCCCATATTGCTTTGTCGTGAAATACATCTCTCCAAGCCTGTTTAGTCCGACAATATAAAGAGGATGGTGCTCACCCAGAGTGGTTTTAACCAGTTCCAACGTCGTTCGATATTGATGTTCAGCATCCTCATAGCGTTGTGAACTTTCGTATACATCCCCCAATTCTTCCAGGCTGGAGAGGTAGTCCGGATGTTGCGGGCCTAACACTTCCAATACCAGTCTGAATTTCTCCTGCGCAGCGTCTATGGCCTCCTCGAATTTGCCAGCGTCAATGAGCGGCTTTGTTCTGATCAGGTTCGCTTTCGTCAGATCGGCTCGTTGATCCTGACCGAGCGTCAGTAATCGTTGTAGATCTGTCAAATATCTCTGCGCATCCACCCTCTGCCATTCCTCACCTTGATATTGAAGATGAAGCTTTAAACTCAGTTCGAGAGTAGGTACTAGACCCTGAACCATCGTTAAGTTATCGGTATCCCATAAAAGCATCCTGGCTGCCAAGTTTGCATCGGCCCAAAAGCGCACCACGTCTGGGGGGGCCTTCGGTCTCGGCGAGACCATTGCAGGTATTGGCGGCGGATTTAGGGGGTTACCTGAGTTGTCCTGGCTTGAAACAAACGAAACTGACGAGACGAGGGCGAGCGCCGCTGCAAGACACAAGCAAGAAAACCGAGAGCACATTATCACAAAGCAGTTCTGGCTGGGTCTCCGGCGTGCGTTGCGTGTAGCGTCGTTTTTCATACTGCTTGGCTATGTCACTTATGCGCGGAGGCTCCGAGTATCGGTTCGGCTGCGACGAGTGTCATTCTCTTTGACCTCAACCATCTACGTAGACGACCGTCGTAGGCGAGGACGCTCGGCCTAACCGCGGTATCTAGGCGGTACGATGAAGTCGCTTCTCAGTGCGATACGAGTGCAGTGTCAGCCTATGGCCCTTCTTCTCTATGGCTTCGGAGCAGATCATGTGATGCTGTCGCCCCATAACCTGATTGCCGCCAAGCACTTGTATTTTGTTCCCAAGGTCTCTCACGAAAAACCCAACGTGTCCTTGCCCGATGCAGCTATCCTCGGCACCGAGCGTTTTGAATACAACAATGTCACCCGGTCGCGGATGTCTAGTCTCGCTACCGAAGCACCGGAACGATCCCGAACTAGGGCTGTTAGTCGCAACATTGCTGCTGGCACGTTGGTAACACCAATTCACAAACGCGGCACACCAAGGAGTATCGTCGAAACGATCAGGATCAGTCCTCGTCTCCCTAAAGAGCCTTACAATTAGCGGATTCCATCTCACTGGCCAACCTTGAATGTATGGCTTCCAATCTGGGCTATATTTGCCGTTGCCGATTTCCATAAAAAAGGATGCAACATCAAAAGGGGTTGGTCCTGATGGAGCAGCGGCGAGAATATCTCCTGCTATCTTTCGTTCCGCTGTTGTAGGCTTGTCTTGTCCAAGAACGCCTAGGGGCGGGAGAGGACCGTCATAATCCGGATCAACCCCTATTCCGGATGGAGGTTGTGGTTGTTGCTCTTGCGCCCACACTTCGTAACCGCGAGCTTGGGATACTAGTATGGTCGCTAACGCTCGGATAAATGTACGTCTTTCGACCACTTCTCCTCCTGACAGGTATTCTCTTAATGTGGGTTCACTCGCGTGATGCGGAAAGTGGGAACATTCGTCGTGAACTCGGTACATGCGCCGTTCGCGCGCATGACTAGGTTTGAGTGAGTCCCGTTCTTGCATCCGGCGGGACCGCTCCAAGTCTGACCGTGTCGGGACAAGGTAAACGAGCAAAAACGATCTGCGCGTACGCCCGTTAGAGAATTTCCGCTGAATGTAAGATTCCAAGTGAGGTTCGGGGCTATCTCATGGTACGTCCCGTTTTTGCAAGCGACTGGGAGGGCGTAGACATTTACGCCCAGCTGAGCTACGTCTTGTGCACCTGTGGTAACGACAACCTTGAATTCAGTTCGCTCACCAAAGACTGCCGTGTGAAAAATAACAGAGCCCAGAGGCACAATTCCTATCGATGTCGCACAGTAGGTGACGGATCCTGGACCGTCAGAAATACTAATGTTTGCTTGAGTAAGATGAACTGTGGTATTCGTGATTTTTACCCAAACTCCCTGATCTGCCGTAAAACGTAGCGCGAAGGAATTTGAGCTGACCAATCCGCTTCCCACTTGAACCGCTTCAGGGACAATCGGCACATTCTGTTCGCAACCAGCCCCGCGAGCCGCACGTGGAAAAAGAAGCGCACATGACAATATTGCAAAGAAAGCGAATCGGCTCACCTTCACTGTTCTCGCGATTCCTGAGTTCATTGGACAATTGGTCCCCATTTGTGCCGCAAAGCGTATCACACAAAGACCAGTTAGATCAGAGATTTGTTTCCTTGTAGGTCCGACGCTTGATCACTCAGCCTTACAAACACGAATGTTGCCGCGAATGCGTCAGCAAGAGCGCCCCCCCTCGGTCGCGAGAATTCATTGTCTCGACCTTGGTTTCGAAGTCTACATCGCTTTCGCGACCTGTAATGCGGTATCGAGTTGAGTGTCCCTTCCTTCACGCAATCCCTCGCGTGAGAGTTCAATCGAGAACTTTGGCACGATGCCATTGTTCTCCAGCATCCGTCCTTGCCACGTCAGGTAGGCCGCAACCGGGAGGCCAAGAATGTATCCGTGGCCAACCTTGTATGCGCTGCCACTGAGTAGACGACCGGGCGTTTTCGTTCCCACGATGGTCGCCAGATTATTTTCCTCCGCAAACGCCGACACCATCTCGCCGGCGCTCGCAGTGTGCTCGTTTACCATCAGCACGACTCGACCGTGGAATCGCTGCTGGCCCAGCCCTTCGGTGACCACGAGGATGGATTTTTCAACGAAGGCATATCGAGCCGCTAACCATATAAGAGTCGCTTTGTGGGACGGAATGCGTCCGAATCGAGTCAGTTCCTCAGGGCGATAGCCGCGCTCGCGGCGTTTCCGCGTGAGGCTGTAGCCCACCTCCAGCTTTCCAGGTGTCAAATAGCTCATCAGGCGTAACCCGCCGATTCCTCCGCCTGTGTTGCCGCGTAGATCGACAATGAGCCGACTGCATCCGTCGAGCGCGGCGATGCCGCGGTCAATGTCCTTCGCTACGTCGATACCGATGGCGCCCGGAAACATTGCGACTCTCAGTAATCCAATTTCATCGCTGAGCTTTTCGGTGGTGACCGCCTGCGGCGCCGTAACCGGGTGCTTCTGGGATTTGGGCATCGGCAACTGAACGTTGACCTTCTGAACTCCGCCGTGGAGCTTTTCGATAAGAAGACTCGCGGATTCGCCAACGGAGAAGGTTAGATCGTTTGGCGGTCGAACTTCTCGTCCACCGCATTCGAGCAACAGGTCGCCGGGACGTATGCCAGCGGCAAACGCCGGTCCCCCTTGATGCACATCTTGGAACATCCAGCGCTCATTTCCGTTTACGCCGATCCTCTGCAGCGTGGCGTTGATGGCGTGGCGTGCGGGAATGTTCCGCATCCCCGCATGGCGAAAGCCGGTGTGGCTAGTCTTGAGCTCAGCTACTAATTTGTGGACCTCTTTCTCAAAGCCTTCCGGGTTGGCAGATGCTAGGATCTGGTCCCGGCGCTCCCGTACCAAAGCATTCCAGTCCACGCCGTTCATTCCGGGATCGAAGTGTTTGGTAGCTACAAGGCGGCAGACCTTGTCGAAAATCTTTGTTCGCTCGTCGAGAGTCAGATTCATTCTTGTCTTATACCTATCGGTGTCGAGGTCTCCCCTACCGCTATGAATGCCGCCCAATAGAATGGGCTCACCTGGTCGCCATACTTGGTGAGCAGGTCAAGCTTTGCGTTTCGCAAAGCAGAACTGGTGTCTTCCCCCTGAGCCAAGTGCCGGTAGAATTGTGCCATCAAAGCACTGGCGAATGTGTCGTCTGCGCTCCATAGGCTCGCTACAACCGATTTCGACCCAGCCACTAGAAAAGCTTCCACCAGGTTGCTGATGCCCTCTTGCCCCTGCAGTTTGCCAATCCCGGTGTCACAAGCAGAAAGGGTCGTGAGTTCGGCATTCAATCGCAGTCTTATGATCTCCCGCACTTGGAGCAAACCGTCATCGCCCGATTGTGGGTCGGTACCCAGCACCAGCGCTGATCGTTCTGGATACTGCGTGTCAGCGAATCCATGGACAGCCAGATGCAAGATGCGAAACTGATCAAGGGGTTGCTTCTTAAATCCAGTTTCAGTGGCATCCTTGCCAAGCAACACTACGGCGTCAGACCCCACAATTTTACCGATTTCCTCGACCTCTGCTCGCGTTTCTGGAAGGTCATGAAGGCTTATCCCCGAGAGATCCGCAATGCCGCGCTCAATCCGGCCACGAATAGAGGCCGGAGGCGGGATTCTTCGTCCTGAGCCGCCTTGGTTCTCGTATACGACATCACCGACAGCGAGAAGGGGCTTGGGAGCGGGTTTCTGTTTCTCCGCGTGGCGAAGCGTGTTCAAAATCGTGCCTGAAGGCACATAGCTTATAACGCGCGACTTCAAGAGATACTCGCCCTGAGCATCGCGAAGCGCCTCAAACGGAAGCAGGTTCAATATCGCATCCGGTGCGATGATGAAGCGTGTCGCTGTGGCTGCTTCCGGGACGGGTTTCACGAGCATCGCGTAGAGTCGCTTTGAAGGCTCTGCGCCGATGCCCTTGGTCCGAATTTCGCCGACAATTTGCTGACTGAGGTTCTCGATCTCCTTGCGTCCTGCCGGTAGCACTCGGACGTATGCCCCTTTTTGAGAAATCACGACGCAGAAGGAAGTCGGATCATCCAGAACGTACTCCAGAAGCACTTCGTCTGGTTTCAGGACTTCTTGGACCTTCGGCAGTGACGCAGGTTGCACCGGCAGGCCATGGCCGGGAGCATCCTCGTTCGTCCAGGCCAGCCCAAGCCGCCGCTCATATTCGACCAATTGATCCATCAGTTGCTCGCGCTTCTCTGCGCTGTTGGTTTGCATCAGTTGCAATTGGAGACCCGCAAGGTCTGTCTCCAGCGATGCAGTCTGCCCAGACTCAGCCGCCGGAAATGCCTTCCTGTCTTCGAGGGCCCAAGCCAGAGTCCGTCCGCGTACCCTTTCCAAAACGTGGAAGGCACCTGGCACATCGCCGCTCTTGGTGATCAGTTCAAAATGCTGCAAGTACGTTTGACTCATCGAAGCAGCAACGGAACTGTTCCAATACGGCTCATCCACGCTGATTAACATACTTTCAATCACGTCTTCGGCCTGCTCGTAAAGGGCGTTGGCTTCGCTAACGCGACCGCGGCGCGCCTTCAGGTCGGCAAGGATGGTCAGGTTGCGAGGCACATAGTAACGATCGCCAACACGTTGGCTCGCGTCTAGGCCATCTGTAGCACGTTCCTCTGCCGTGAGGAGATCGCCGGCGTCGCGGTAAAGCGTCGCCAACTCGAACATGGCGTCGGCCTCCATTCGAAAGGATTGGACTCGCTTTGCGAATTGGGCGGCACTTTCCAAATCGGCGATGGCCTGTTTCTTGTCCCCTGTTTGCGAAGCCAGCTTTCCTAGCAAGATCAATAACTCCGCCTCATGACCTCGCTTCTGTTGTGATCGAGCCTTACCGAGTGCGTCGTCAAGCACCGCCTTTGCCTCTTGTGGTTTTCCGATGGCGACCAGAGCGCGTGCCTTCCCCTCGTACGCCATGTACGGGAGACCGGAGTCTTTTTCCGCATCTGCAAGCTTGATTGCTCTTTCAAAGAATCTCAGTGCCTCACTATGACGATTCACCTCTTCGAAGCCTCTTCCGATCAATTCCAAGAACCTGATCTGACCGCCTGTATCGCCGCTGGCCATCGTCGAAAGAAGTGCGCCACCGAGGAGGCGCGCGGCTCGTCCAGGGCTTCCCTCAAGGAAGGCGACCAGCCCTAATTCGCCGGAGGCCCGAGTTGCCCATTGCTTTTCGCCCAACGCATTTGCAATCTCCTGGGCTTCCAACCAATCTCGCTTCGTCGCTCGATAGTCAATTTCGATATCCGTGTAGCCCTTCGCGATCAAGCACCAAAGCCGCAGTCTTTTGTCAGTCTGCACGATGGGATTTTGCAGTTCTTCGTTTAAGAACCGTGAGAGATCGACAAACGACATCGTTTCGGCCTCTGATCTGAGGCGTCCGACATTGGCGTAAAGTTCCTTCCTGGCGTCGCCCCGCTCGGAGAACAGTTTCTCGGCTCGGGCATAGAGCGGCGCTGCTGCGGGCCCGTTATTTAACCAGTAGAAGTGGTCGGCGATGCCAAGTAGCGCCTGGGGATCGGTGGACTGCTGGAGAACCGCGGAATCGACGGGAGAACCAGCCGCATTGTGCGAAACCGTTCGGTAGTGGCTAGTGTAGGCGTAGTAAGACCAGATTGTCAGGAACACCACGACCGGAGCGGCTACAAAGCCCGCCCATCCTGGGATACGTCTGCCCACTGAGAAACCACGCAAATAAGGAATCTAAAGTCGTAGCGACGATGCGGCGCAAAGCAGTGGCGATGTGGATTAGAACTCAAAACCTTCCCAATAGTTTCTCATCAGACAATTAAGAACAAAAGGAGTTTTGCCCGGAACGGCGCCTTGGGCAAGCGTTTTGGCGAAACCAACCTGTCGGAGTTAATTGACTAATCGGCAGTGACGGTCAAACCACGAACGGTTGACACGGCCGGCCGGAATGTCGGACTAGTGGCGCATATGGCCTTGTATCCAAGAATGCCATGAAAGCCAATATCGGGGCAAGCTGAGGGGGTAAGCCGCCCGTCGTAGCGCAGCATCGCTCCGGGCGGCTTTTTGCGTCCAACATCTGAATAGCAGCGATCGCCTAAAACTCAAAATCAACGGAGAACTGCAATTGCCTGGGAATGTCTGGTTGTTCGAGAGTCACAGATTCGAAGTGGGATAAACCACAGATACCAAACAACCAACAGTCCACAAAGCCGCATCGAAAGGCGCACGAGTGAAGCCCTCTGGCTGGGAAAGGTGTCTGCAAGATGCCTCGTCGCATCCTGATCGCTGATGACAGCCCCTTCACGAGGAAGACACTTCAGGATTTGCTTGAGTCACGCGGTTGGGAAGTGTGCGGGCAGGCCGACAATGGTGTGGACGCGGTCAGAATGACCGTTGAACTCAACCCAGATGTGGTGATCCTTGATCTAGCTATGCCATCGATGGATGGACTGACAGCAGCGCGGCAGATCTCGGAATCGCTTCCCACAATCCCGATCGTGATGCACACTCTCCATGACCTTCCGCAACTTGAATCGGAGGCGAAGAAGAACGGTGTCAGCTGCATAGTCCCAAAGTCTGAGAGCGTCCATATCATTTCTGTACTTGACGAATTGACATCCGCTCGCGACTCCGCCCACTCACCTCAAGCCGTGCATCAAATGGAGCCGGCGGCGACGCAACCCACCCATGCTCCTGCCGCAGTTCCCACTGCTTCCGAGGTTCAAGGCTCTGAGTCTGCATCGCAGACGGACAAGCTAGACGATAACGCAAAGGCTAGTTGAACTGGAAATAAGCGGCCACTTTTGGAGGTATGCTGATCTACGCTTATCGAAGCCAAGGAGGAACGTCGATGAGCATCGAGTCGTCTGAAGACCAGCGTCGGGACCGAAAGGCTGAGGCGGAAAAACCCTCTGTGACGATGCCAGGAACTGTCGAAAAAATCATCCCCGCTGTCTCTCCGAACGAGTCAGATAAAGCTCAGATCGCCGTCAATGGCGCTGAAGAACTGTACCGAGAAATTCGCGTTCCGAACGTACTGCAAGATCAGAGTGGCAATGAGGTTGCCCTTAAGAAGGGCGCTGGCGTGGACATCACGATAGAAGCGGACCAAAGCGCAACAACTCCCAAGGAGCCTTCCAAGGGGAGCGGTTCAGCACAAGCCGTGCCGCCGGACGACCGCAGGAGTTTGCGAAGGACGGTGATCTCTCAAAACGATTCGTTTCTCAGAATCGGAGACCAAAAATCACTTCTCGTCGTCTTCACGGTGGATAATGGCTAGTTGTTTTGCGCTCAAAGAACTCTTCGCCAGCTCAACGTGCTGCTCGATCGTAGCCCGGAGTTCTTGGGCGAGCCTTCGAAGATCCGATTCGGCCTCAGGCGTGTAATGCCCGCGGCACAGGTTTCGAATTTGAGAGCAGAGCTCTTCAATTTGAGCGTCGGTTGAGGCGGGCATTTTCGCAGTTTACCGGCTTTCAATTCCACTGTTGGATACACTACATACTGTATGTAATTGCCAGGAGCCTTCTCACCGTCGGTTCCCCTCGACGCAGCGCGCTGGGTCGGTCGCCACGGGGCAGTTATTAGTGCAATTTCTTCCTACAGCGGGCTTCCCCTACGTCCTCAGGGTGAAATCACAAGCCCTATCAAATGAATTACTTGCCACCCGTCAAGTCCGCGGCTGCAGCCTTCCCATTTGGCAAGCTTCGTGCCTTGTTCCATGCATGACTATTGAGGAAAAAGAATGGCGAAAGCTATGCCAATCCGTATGGGACGAACAAGACCCTAAACGACTATCCGATCTTGTTGACGAACTCCTCAGGGCGATGGACGACCGGAGGGAGGCACTGCGGCGGAACGGAAAGAACCCGATGCTCAGCTTTCCCCCTCGTGCCAAATAATGGCGGGCAATGCTCTGCATGCGCTGCGGACGTTCCGATGCTGGGTTCGACCTCAAACACAAAATTGCGACGTACAGTGATCGCTGTACTCAGAAGGGTGGAATAGTAGGCCTCATCGTCCAGCGGACGGTCGATCTCAGGAAAGCGGGCGTATGAGACCGGCACTCCGCCCGAAATCGGAGGGACTACGGGCCTTGCGGACCTCGGAGTTTGGAGACGTCGAAAATCACGGTCCCTTCCGTATATGGGGGCGACAGTCCCCCGAACACCCGAGTGAGCAATCTTGAACAGTTTCTGGAAGTGAAATTCCTGAAACTATCCGTTGGGAGCTCAGCCCTGCGTTGGTCCGTTGTGTTGAAAAGCTCAATCCTTCGTGGAGATCCGCAAAACTTTCGTTTATCCAGAGGTGGCATGCACTTATCTGATTTTATTTCTGAAAACATGGAGTCCATCGTTCAGGCATGGGAAGACTTTGCGCGGACAATCGAGCCTCCTGCTCTTACTATGGATAGAACCGCGTTAAGGGATCACGCATCCGCCATGCTGAGAGTGATTGCTAAGGATCTCACTTTCAGTCAAACGGCGTCCGAGCAATCTGAGAAATCCAAAGGACAAGGGCCCCGGGACAACGATGACACCGCCGCTGAGTCGCACGCTGATGCTCGCCTTCTTTCGGGATATACCATAGAGCAAATAGTCTCAGAATTTCGGGCACTTCGAGCCAGCGTGTTGCGACTGTGGTCTAACTCTGAGAAAAGGCGTCAAGATGTTGACCCCTTAGACATTATCCGTTTCAATGAAGCGATCGACCAAGCGCTGGCGGAATCGGTAGGGCGCTATGCACGGGCGGTCAAGAAATCGCAGAACTTATTTCTCTCGATTCTTGGCCACGATTTGCGTGACCCACTGGAACAATCCATCATGGGCGCGAGCCTAATCATGAGCACTACCTACATTGCTAGCAAACACAACGAGGTGGCAACAGGAATTTTCAAAAGCGGACAGCGGATGCTAAAACTGGTCAACAACTTGCTCGATTTCACGCGTACCCAACTAGGCTCGACCCTGCCCATCAAGGTGAAGAAGACAGACATCGTGAATATTTGTCTAGGCGCCGTGGAAGAGTTGCGTAAGAATTATCCCGAACGCTCGATTGAATTTAGCGCAAAGGGTAACAGAGAAGGATTGTGGGATGAAGCCAGAATCGCGCAGGTATTTTCCAATTTAATTGGAAACGCATTACAACACGGCGCACAGAAGGAACCTGTAACGGTTCAGTTGGATTCAAACTCAGACGAGATCATTGTCAGAGTGAGAAACAAAGGCACTCCGATAGATCGAGAGAAAATGCAATCTATTTTTGAACCGCTCGTGCGTTTTACAGAGGAAGACTCGATTGGTCACGCAAGCGAGACTAGCCTTGGTATCGGCCTCTACATTACGCGTGAAATCGTGCAATCCCATAAGGGCGACATACTCGTCGATTCGTCACGGGAGGGCACAACCTTTACGGTGCGCTTGCCGCGCGCTCCGCTTTTTGAAGGTGACTGCACGGTAACCACTGTCGCTTCCTCTACAGTCTAGCGTTGTCTACGGCATACCTCCTGCGACTTGCTGTGCCGCCTTTGGCGTTTTGCCCGTAACCGGACTAACCCGATGTCCCTTGGAAGACGCAAGCTGTCGGCTATCGAGCAATTCTGTTTTTACTACTGTCGATAGCGGAGGCAAGTGCAAGTGAGAATCCTGACCAGACAGAATGGAAGGTGTCCAGTTCAATAAAAAAGGCGGAGTGCAAACTAGCGCTCCGCCAAGAATCGCAAATGGATAGACTCAGGCCGCCGTCTTGCGATCCTTCGGCTTGACTGTTTTCTTGTCTCGTTTCGCGGCGAATTCCTTTGCCACGGCTTTCTGTAGTTTCTCCGTGTCTACCCGATAGCGTTTGGCGGTGTCCATGAGAACGTCGTCGCGGCCTGCGGTGGATCGCTGATAGGCCGAATCCAGCAGGCTAATTTCCAGAAACAGCTTGCAGAGTTCGGACTCATCATACGTGCCTACTTGTTTGGCCAGAAGTTCCTGCGCCGACGCAGAGTCCTTAGCCTCTACCTTGTGCCGCTTTGCCAGAGGCGGGACTTGGCTGTAGGAGAGGTGGCCAACCAGGTAGTGGGCGACTGCCAGCAAGTCGGCCTTCTTTAACGGAGCTGACACGCGTTGGAGGATCGTAGCCAAGACACGATGGCGAGTCGTGATGGCCAGTTTCTCCTTTTCGATGCGCTTCCGTTCCTCCGCCCGCTCCCGCTCGACTTGCTGCGGAGAAGGCGTGTTGGGATGGTGGACGCGGCAAGCAGGATCGGCACAAACCTTGACCACCTGTCCGCGCTTGCCGCCGTCCATGACAATCGCCTCAGTCATCTTGTCACAGGGTTTCTGAACGGCTGAGAGCTTCGCGCTTGCGCCGTTCGCCTTGGGTCTCTTGATCTCCAACTCCACATACCGATTCCGTCCAAGGGGAGCGCCCTCGCGGGAATTCCACGCCGCCGAAATCTGGATTAGTTGCGGTTTGGTTTCCAGAGTTTTTTTCACGGAAGCGTCAATCTTGGCCCGGAAGCAATCGGGCGAAGTGCAGGAATCTTTTCGCACGTCGGGAAAAAGTAGCTTGTTGAATCCAGTTCGCTTCGGGCAGTTGGCACAGGAACCTGCTTCGGGAACGAGTGCCTCATCCTGTTTGTCAAACGGCGCGGACGCCAGTTGTAGCAAGATGTTCGATTCGATCCACGCTGCCAACTCGCGCACTGGAATCAGGACTTGAGTGTTGCCTTCGCTTGTCCACTGTCCGCGAAACGCAGCTGCGAATGCCTCCTGCTGTTGCGAAGCCGGGAGCTTGGCGATCAGCAAAGCGTGGCCGATGGTGATCTGGTCTTTCAGGAACGCCTCGGCAACGGACGGTATGAGGTCGGCGAGTCGGATACGACCGTAGACATACGCCTCGCTCTTGCCAGCGCGTGACGCAATGGTGGCGATGGTGTAGACAGGCTCTCCGAGTTCCAAAAGCGACTTGAAGCCCAGAGCTTCCTCAAGCGGGTGGATGTCCTCGCGTTGCAAGTTCTCAACGCACTGCGCCTCGATGGCTTCGGCATCCGTCAGCTTGACCACACGGACCGGAAGTTTTTCGAATTCCGCGAGTTTCGCCGCTCTTAGGCGACGTGCCCCGGCGACCACCTCGTATTTGCTGTCCTCCAGTTCGCGTACCAGAAGAGGCGCTAGAATCCCTTGCGTCTTGAAGCTGGCGGCGAGTTCTTCGAGGCTCTTGGCATCAAAGCGTTTGCGGGGATTGGTTGCTGACTCAGCAAGCGCAGTGATGGGAACGCTGCGATATTCATGGTTGTTGACTGCATTTTGCGTACTCGGCATGATCTTTTCTCCTCTCATGTGTCTCTGGTTATGTATTGGTGGAGTCGGCGCACATGTCGGGCCTGAAAACCAAACGGTGCAGGTGTTGGCGTGTTATGCGGCTGCCGCGAGTGCCGCTGGCTCGGGGGCAATGCCCCCGAGGATCACGGCAGCGGTTTGTTGAACGGCTTCCAAGCTCTCGCGCAAGAGACTGGCGTCTCCGTGCCAAAGCTGGATGTAGTCCTGGGATGCGGTTCCGTTCTGAAGTCCGACCGATTGGCAAACCACGAAGGCCACGGCTTCGGCCTCAGTCTCGCGTACTTGTTTGGTGGTCAGGGTGCGGCGGTCGCCACGATGCAACATTTCGTGAGCAATCTCATGCACAAGCGTGGAAAACTCCTCGGCTGGCTGCATCCCTGAGAGCAGCGTGATCTTTCCGCCATGCGAGAGACCTTTCGCGGGAGCAATTCTTTCGGAGAAATTGATCTCGACACTTTGCGATTCGACGAACTTAAACAGACGTTCGCGGTATCCGCTCACGTCGCCATTGACTTCGGTCAGTGAGGGGAGTTCTTTGCCTTCGGTCTGGCTGACATCAAAAACGTAGACAGCCCGGAATCCGTAGAGCGTCCGCTGACCCTCAGTAGTTGCGTCTTCACTCGGCTCGTCGGTCGCTACATCCTTCGTGCTTCGTTTTCCGACCATCGGGGCGAGAATGAAAATGCCCTTTTCTCCCCGTTTAACGAAGCGGCCAAGCGAGTTCCATGTCCGAAGTCCGGCAACGTTGGTAGCATCGGGCTTCTGACGTGCGATAAGCATGACGTTGCCGAAGCTGTAAGTGTGAAACTTCGCCATTGCTCCGAGGTATGCGGTGAGGACTTCACTGTGACCGGACTCCAGCGCTGCGACGAGGAAATCTACGGCCTCTTTGGTTCGTGTGTTGACTTCTTCTAATTTCATGTTTTTTCCCTTTCTGCCGTTTCCGGCTTGTTTCTTTCTTCACTGGAGCGGCAGCGGGAAGAAACAAGGCGGAACGGTGAAAGGGACAGAACGGAGTCCGAAGGAGGGTGGCAGGGCGTGAGTGAAAGCGCGGTGAGTGCCAAACGCGGTTGGGTTTAGTTTGGCTCGAAACCGGCGCAGTCCGAAATGTCCGTCCGAGCCGCGGGTGAGCGGCGTCCACACGGAAGAGGCCGAAGTGAGGGGAAGATGGCGTAGCCTTCCGTTGAGATTAGGCGGGTTGCGGACAGGACAACTCCTTCATGACTTACCAAGAACACACCGTTCCGCTGCGATGTGTGTGCGAGGGCAGACTTGTCGGGCATGACATTCGTCAAGACTTACATTTGATGAGATGTTGGGTCTTGGGAATCAGCACACAGGAAGGCAATCTCTGGAATCCTGAGTGCGCGTGGCATTTTCGCCTGACCGACAGTCAGTCGGTCAAGGAATCTTCTCTGCAGCCCTATTACCGTAAAATGTACTTCTCGGTCACAGGTGCCCATTGGCAATGCATGCAGGTTTTGCTGTTAGAGTGTCTGGGAGACGGAACGCGCATTAAATATGCTTGCAAGAGATCACAGAGGCACGAGTAGTATCGAAAAGCAATGATTACTCTCGTCCATCTCTCAGACATCCACTTTTCCCCCCGCGACGATCTATCACAATTCGATCTAGATCAACAAATTCGAAAAGCACTGCTTGAAGATCTCGAACAAAAGCCCGCAGATGGAGCAAACTATGCCGGAGTGTTGATCACTGGGGATATTGCATATGGTGGAAAGCAAGACGACTACAAGAAAGCGCAGTTATTTCTGGACGAAATATTTAACAGGACTGGTACATCAGCATCTAGAACCTACATGATTCCTGGGAATCATGACATCGACCGGGACTATGTTGAACCGGAGTTTCCGCTGTGGGCCTCTCATGTTGGACTGCGCGAGAGTAAAGATCCCGTGATCTGGCGAGATGTTATCGCGAAGCAACTCCAACGAGATCCTCTCCACAGTATGCTAGCACCGCTTAAAGGGTATAACGATTTTGCTCAAGGATATGACTGCGTAACGAATCCTGAGCAACTTGCCTGGCATCGAATCTTTCCAGAGAAGCTGGATGATGGACGTGCGGTTCGATTGCATGGATTGAATTCTGCGTTGATTTCTGACAAAGGCGACGCTCCAGGCAATCTGTTGGTATCCGAATTTCAAACTTCACATTTTGAGCACACGCGCGGTGTCGTGGACGTAACTTTATGTCATCACCCCCCGGAGTGGTTGATGGATAAGGCCGCTCTGCGTGATGCGCTCCGGACCTTTGCTCCGGTGGCTCTTTTCGGACATGAACACAGCACGCGGATTATTCCGGATGACAAACAGGTTCAACTGTTTGCAGGAGCCGTTCAGCCCTCGCGTCGGGATGCGGCTGACTGGTTGCCTACGTATCATATTGTGCAGCTCGGGGTTGACGGAGCTGAAGACAACCGAAAACTCGTCGTCAGAATTCACACTCGAGAGTTCGACAAGACCAACTACAAGTTTCGTCCTCGACGCAACGAACGGGACGAAAAAGTGGATGAACATCGACTCGCTCTCGATCCGTGGACACGCGCTGTTTCCGAAGTTAAGATCGTGGAGTGCAGTCCTGCTCCAGAAGTGTGTTCTACTGTGGATGTGAAGAGTGCAGAGCTGTCAATGCCCACGCAAACAGAGACCGCTAAGCGTGAATTGCTAGTTCACTTCTTTCGTCTTGGCACTCCGGACCGTTATGCTACAGCGAACGAAGCCGGATTGCTGCGAGACGGCGACGACGCACTTCCTCCTCAAACAATGTGGGCTGAGGTTTTCCGCCGTGCGAGCGAGGAGAGGGACGGACTATCCAAATTCTGGACCGCCGTCGCTTCTAGAACAGTGGCCTTGAAAAACACTCCAAACCCGTTTGTGTAAGTGAGACTATGCATCCACACCTGATTGACTGGCTTCGCAACGTCGAGATCAACCCAGATCAGAACCTAGCTCAGCAGCGATGGAAGGCTGCGGAGGGGTTTGCCGCAAGCCTGTCTCGCGCTTCAGTGCCGCGGCTCCTGCGCATATTTCTCCTTCCAAAAAGAGACGCCGGGGAAATCGCTTGGATGACTGAGGAACTACTCCGTCTGGATCCTGAATTTCCAGCGTCGAGCAATGCCGAGCTAGTGAGACTTATGGCCGGAGTGGTGATGGTAACCACATTCGAAGCTAGTTCTGCCGCGGGATATGCTTTCGCTCTGAGCTTGCGCTTTTCTGGTTTTCTCGAGAGGTCGTTGCAACCGGCGCAGCCGGCGATCATGGGGGAAGCGGAGAAGTACCTGGAAAGCGAAGCTGAGAAGCAAAGACCAAACGATTTCTCAAATTCGACAATCGATTTGATGAAGCCTGCGAAGTCAGCCGCCGAGAGAATCTTGACGCCGGATCCTGCTCGTGAGCAAGCAGTGGACGCGGAGATTGAACGGTTGTCGAGTCAGGTGCGTCGATTGGCAGAGGAAAGCGCCCTGTTGTGGTGGGTGCTCGCGGAGTATAGCGATTCGCTCAAGCGTCGTACAGCCGATCTGAAAACGGTAGAATACGCGCTTGTCGCTGGCGCTGAAGCAGCGGATCGGACCCATGTTCTTCCGCCCGCTGCCTCTGCTAGTGCGCTACTCGCTCGTGCCCTCAAGCCCTGTAAGATCGGTAAAAAGAAGACTCTTACGCTTGGAGACGTCTTTGAAGCTACGGATCCAGGCTGGCGTGGGGTCCAGCTGAAAAAACTAAACTATGCGGACAGCGTCGATCTTCTGCCCATAATCACTGGTCTCGATAAGTGTGAGGAATTCGGAGACCAGGCGAGCGCATTGCAGGTCCTACCGAAGCTCTGTCCGGGCGTAGATCCTGGACGTGCCCTTTCGACAGACGAGGCCGCGTATGAATTTTATGGCGAGTTGATGTTCCTAAGGGCGCTCGCTGATATGGAAAGTTGATTTTATGGTCAAATGCAAGTTGGCGAACTGCACTTTCGCCACGGATGGGCGGTGTCTGGAGGGTAGGGGTAACGCGTGCCCCAACCTTTTATCGGATGATATTGTTGACGGCCCGGAGAGTTCGACCGCCCCGCCCACCTCTGAATCCAGCACTCTGCCGTTTACGCCGTCCGAATCTCTCTACTCAGGTCTTCCTCTCGAAATTGCAGAGGCCAGAGAGTTTTCCGGCCGATCACGAGCGATTGTTATTGCACTCGCAGGAATGAAGGAAAGCGGGAAGACTTCACTTATTGCCCGCCTGCATCAGCAATTTCAATCCGGCCCTGTTGCGGCTTACGATTTTGCAGGAAGCCGCACTCTGTGGCAGTTCGAAAACCTGAATTGGTTGGCCACGTTGGAGAGCGGAGTTGGTTCTCCGACTATGGAGCGGTCTTCGCGCCAGTACGACAACAGTTTTTTGCACTTTACAGTTAGACGTCCGATCTCTGGCGCTCAGCCCATAGATCTGTTGATAAATGACATTTCTGGTGAGACATTTCCAGAAGCGATTACGACGGAAAGTGTGTGTCAGGGGCTTTTGTGCTTGCGCCGGGCAGATCATGTCGGCGTCGTCGTAGATGGCGCGGCAATTGCTGACCGGGCTTTTCGCCACGATCATTGTGCAAAGGCAAAGAACTTCGTACAGCGAGTGTTGCAGACCCAGCAGATCGGCAAGGAAACGGTTCTCCATCTGATAATCTCTAAATTGGATGAGCTTCGGAAAGGCGAGCAGGCAGAGGAGAACGATGAGGCAGCAACGAGGTTGGAAAACGAGTTTAAGGAGCAGTTCAACGACCGTGTCGCTAGGCTCTACACGTGGCGATTGGCTGCTCGGCCACTTGATGGCTCCCTGCCGACGGAGGAGATTATTGCGGAGCTATTCGGAACATGGGTGGGCTTAACCTTCCGGTATCCGACGACTGTTCCGAATGATTCTGTTTCTGCTGATTGTGCTCGCGATTTTAGCCGCTTCGGTGTGTAGCACGGCATCCCAATGGAAGAAAATGCCTACAATTTCCTGATTGTCGGTCTTCCGGAAGCTGGTAAGACCTCGTTTATTCATGCAGTTGACGACCTGCTGCAGAATCCGCCTTCGAACGAAGCGTTACGCAGTTACGCATTAGCCCCTGACCGGAGCTATCTCGAGCGTGACAAGGAGAAATACCGTGCCGGCAGAAAATTCGAACATACTCCCCGCAACATACAGGGAGATCCGCCGGAACTACTGTTTGAAGATGTTGGGTCCGGACGACGAGGTCGCCTGTTCCTGCCTGACGTTAACGGCGAAGTCTTTCAGGACCAATGGATAGATCGGAAGTGGACGGAGTCGTACCGAGAAAGCTTGAAGAACATAAATGGAGTACTACTCTTTGTGCGATCTGACACGCCTTCATCCAATCAAGAGTTGCTGGGACAAATGGCCGCACTTCCAGCAAACGGCAGGAAAGGAACTACCTTCGATCCAAAAAAAGCAAGCCAGCAAGTGCAATTAGTAGACGTGCTTCAATTCATTGCCACCAAGGGAGACATTTCGCGCCCTCAAAAAGTGGCCGTTCTGATTTCTGCTTGGGATACCGTGGAAAAGCCGCAGAATCGACAGCCTAAGAATCCAATACCCTTTTTGGCTAGGGAGTGGCCGTTACTGGATCAGTATCTTCGGTCGAACCCCGAGACCTTCCGGACAAAAATCTACGGTGTCAGCGCCCTTGGGGGAACGGAGGAGGAGCTAAAAGAGTTAAGTAAACTCCCGCCACAAGATCGAGTGAAGATCTTGGAAGATGGAACGTCATCCAAGGATCTTACGCGCCCATTGCGTTGGCTATTGAATATGGACTAGCGCTTTCATGTCCCTGGATATCACTCTTCACCAAGCTCTCTTCGGCTATGACACCGGTCACCACCTGCTGGGAGCGTCTCTACCGTTGTCGCCAGATCTAAGGCATTTGCTGGCCGTTGCTACGGACCTGTCTGGATCTGCTCCTTCGGTGGGTTTCGAGGCGACATATACAGGCTTCCCTGTTTCGGGAACCAATTTCTATGCTCTTTTTTGCACTTGGCTGGCACCCGAGATGCCGCGACCTGGATGTGTCTGGAGCCATGTGCTCTTGATTGAATTGGCGGAATTCGCCGAAGTCAGGGATCTCAGCATTTTCCGTCGTCTGTTTCGTCGGCCCGAATCTAAAGGCTGGGATAGTTACGAGGCGCCGATACGCTTCCGGGCGGAGGTGCAGCTCGCGTCAGGACTCGATTCTTCGAAACTGAACGACGCCAAGAAACTGCTAGGAGCACTGTACGGTATGCCAAACCGCTCGATCGTAGTCCCGTCCAACAGAGCAGCGAAAACAGAAGATGTTCTCTTTGCTCTCTGGTCACAGCAGTGGCCGCGCTTGCGTCGGAGTTTTCGTTTTTCTACGGGATCTTTCGCTGACCGCGGCAGAAGTGGTCACGCATTCGACTTGCAGGTCACGCCTGAGGCCAACATGGGAGCATGGCAGCGGCAGGGGGACTATTTCAATGTAGATGGATCTTATGACCCCGATTTTTCTGACACTCAATGGTTGGGAGCAGCGCTCGCCGATCTTCAGTTGCCGGAGACGGGTGGGTTTCGAGAATTCTTGCGTACGTACGGCGCTGATCTCAAAGAGCCTCGCAGCAGTTTTGCGGGATTGGCCTTGGCGTACCAAAGATTAGTCTTGCAGCCAAATACAGATTGGGAACAAACCCTCCGCTATATCGGCGAACTTTTCTCCGATGCCTCCGATGCAGTAGAGCTGAAAGAGTGGTTGATTACTCCGCGCACTGATCTCGATCGCGACACTGAAACGAAGCACAATTTAGCGACGGTGACATTTTTGTTGACTTCGGACAACGCAGGACCTTATGCGACCGTGTGTCTCGATTTTGGAGAATTAGCAAGGCGAGTTTGGGCTTCGAACAAGAGAGAAGTTCTTTCGTTGCTTGCAGAACTGATTCGCCAGCAAGAGAAATCCTCAGGCATGGCGTTTGCTGCTGCGATTGCGAATGAGGTGAAGCCGCCCGAATTAAGAATGATTTCTGAGGAACGTCCAGAATTGTTGCAACTGCTGCTTGGCCATCGTCCAGCACTTGCCTTCCATGTGGAGACCTGGCAGCTTCCAACACACCTGCAATGGAGGGTTTCAGAAATCCTTAACGGATTGTCCCTGGAAGCTTCGGACTGGAGCCAGATTGTCGGAGCTATGTTTGTTGCGGGCACGAACGTTGGCGTGCGTGATGCCGTTGAGAAGGCCGGCTCCGAAGCGATTAAAGGAACGTTTCGATGGCTTGAATGCGATGCATATCAGCGACAACTGCCTCCGCAGGCTTGGCGAGAAGCTCTTGCAAGCCGGGCTGCCGATCGGGTTCGGGAAAACGAATTGCTGCAGGCCAACCAATTGGCTCTTTGCTCTTGGTTTCTCAGCCCTGAGGGAGCGCGACAACTGCTGAACGTCTCTCGACGAGACATTCAAGCTTTAGAGGCACAACCGCTTAAAGACGTACCTGAGCAGCTACGATTGCATAGCGCTTTTTTACTCGTGGCTCTTGGGCTACAAAACGGCGGGGCCGAGGGCGTGAAATTTGTGGTGAAGGGTTTTTTCCTCGTATACGAAGCACTAGCATCCAGCAATTACCCATCGGAATCCTGGCTGTTGTTGTCTCCAGAGCTGCCTTATCTCGGAGGCTGGCGCGAATGGGATAGATGTAAGAAACTTCGGCGAGCCGTACGAGAAAGGTTCTCCGAACAAAAGACGGCAGTCGTGCAGGCTCTGACCGAGTTCGCCACCAGCCCCGAACAGAGCACGATAGTCCGTAAGATCTGGCGCTAGCTCCGGATTGTGCACTCGGACATTCGTAATCAGAAACATTGAACGACACATTGTTAGCTATTCCGGAGAAGTCAGTCGTCGCGATGCGAGTCCCGTACCTTGACGGAAGCGGGCCTCGTGGTACGTGGCCGCGATGTGCTTATAGTGCGGAACGACCGAGCGACCGACAATTGGTGAGTGGATTATCCAACCCTGGTCAGAGTTGCCTGAGTCTTGTTGTGGAGCTTCCTCGGACTTTGGGTGAACTCACGGAGCTCGCCGATGCCACGAACGCCTTTGCAGTCGATGCGACTTTGGTCGCTGGGCGAGTAATTCCGTTGAACTCATTGTAGAATCAGTTCTTCCCTCTCAGGGCCAGCGATTTCCCAGTTTTCGGGCTGCACCAAGTAAGAGCATCTAGGATAGCGCTCCGGGTTTGATTCCGCTTCCTTGGGCGATCTGTTTTCAGGACACAGGCAAGCGTGAGCCTAAATGAGTACTCAGACTCTTGTTCCAGAAATTGGCCAGATCGTCGCGGTTCGCCAGAGGCTGTATCTTGTTGATCACGTAATTCCTCCTCCGAATCCCTCAGACTCGCTGCTCGTCCGGCTGTCTTGCGTGGACGATGATGCCCAGGGTCAGCCGCTGGATGTGCTCTGGGATCGGGAGCTGGATGCGCAAGTTATTACGGGCGAAGCATGGGAAGCAATCGCGAAACGAGGATTCGATCCTACGGATCGCTTCGCTGCCTACCTGAATACGTTGCGCTGGAATTGCGTCACATCAACCGATCCCAATCTGCTGCAATCTCCATTCCGTGCAGGAATAAGGTTGGATGCGTATCAACTCGAACCCCTTCGTAAAGCCTTAAAGCTCCCGAGGGTGAATCTGTTCATTGCTGATGACGTCGGGCTGGGAAAGACGATCGAAGCCGGCCTCATTGCTCGCGAACTGCTCATGCGCAAAAAAGTGAGGGACATTGTTGTGTCCTGTCCTCCTTCTATGCTCCTTCAGTGGAAAGAAGAGTTGGATGCCCGCTTTGGCCTGCGTTTCGAGATTCTGGATAAAGATTACCTCCAGAAGGTTCGGCGTGAACGCGGGTTTGGAGTGAATCCCTGGACGACCCACTCGCGGTTCCTAGTGTCACATCGTCTTCTGATCGATGAAACGTATGCGTCTCCGCTCCACGATTGGCTTGGAACGTTCCGCGCGGGCAGTCTTCTCATCTTGGATGAAGCCCATCATGCTGCCCCGTCGAGCGGTCAGCGGTACGCAATTGATTCACATATAACCCGTGCTGTGCGCGACTTGGCCCCTAAGTTTGAACATCGTCTCTTTTTGTCAGCTACACCTCACAATGGGCACTCCAATAGTTTTACTGCTCTGCTTGAGCTTCTTGACCCACAGCGATTCTTTCGGGGAATGAAAGTTCCCAAAAAGATGCTCGAAGATGTGATGGTGCGCCGGCTGAAAAACGATCTCAGGAAAATCTGTGGTGGATTCCCGGAGAGGAAGGTAGTGCAAGAAAATATTGAAGGGCTGCCAGAGAATGCTCCGGAGCTCCGCTTGGCGGCTCTATTGGACGAATATCGGGGCACGCGTGAGTTGCGACTGAGTGGTGAGACGCGGAGGACGCAGTCTGCGTCGGGGCTGCTTATTTGTGGTCTTCAGCAGCGCCTGTTGTCCTCCGTAGAGGCATTTTCGAAAACGCTGTACGTTCATCGGCGCACGGCAAAGAAACAACGAGAAGCAGCACTCGCGCAAGAGGCGACAGCGATGATCCGAGGCGACCTCCTGACTGGCAGCGTGGCTTCTGACGATGATCGAGCACTTCTGAACGAACAGGAACTTGCTGCCGAAGAAGAAGCGCAGATTATTGCTGCGTCTGAGGCTTCGCTGGGGAAGTCGACAGCCGCGTCAGAGGGCGAGCTGTTCTCTCGGGAGCAAGAATTACTCGATCAGATGACGGAGCTTGCCGAATCCAGCCGCGCTCTGCCTGACGCGCGTGTAAAGAAGCTGGTTCACTGGATCAGATCCCAGATGTGTCCGGATACTGGTGCCGTGGGAGCAAAGTGGAACAATATCCGCGTAATAATCTTTACCGAGTGGGATGACACGAGGCGTTACTTGGTACAGCAACTAACCGCAGCGATCAGCGAATCAGATCGAGCGGACGAACGTATCGCAGTTTTCCATGGCCCTACGTCTTCAGAAGACCGGGAGGCCATTAAGACAGCATTCAACACCGATCCCGCCCAAAATCCGGTCCGAATCCTGATTGCGACAGACGCTGCCCGCGAAGGCCTAAACCTGCAAGCCCACTGCTGGAACATCTTTCACTTCGACGTGCCGTGGAATCCGAGCAGAATGGAGCAGCGCAATGGCCGTATTGATCGAAAGCTCCAGCCAAATCCTGTCGTGTATTGCCATTACTTCTTCTATACGCAACGTCCGGAAGACCGGGTCCTAGCCGCGCTGGTTCGAAAAACCAAGACTATTCGAGAAGAACTT
>Ga0182024_10004681_pt1 | contig 31238 bp, 25 predicted proteins | sample P32metaG_FD_120480 | JGI IMG/M metagenome (GOLD analysis project Ga0182024, IMG submission 120480) | Permafrost microbial communities from Stordalen Mire, Sweden - P3-2 metaG (Illumina Assembly) | ecosystem: Environmental > Terrestrial > Soil > Wetlands > Permafrost | place: Sweden: Stordalen... | reverse complement strand
GTCCTAAGGCGCGGCCCGATACCGCCGCTTGCACCCTTGCGCCTCCGACGGCATGCTGTCGGCATGATCGCCACCGCCTCCTTGACTTACCGAACCATCGACCCGATTGCCGATGCGGCACTGGTGGTCGCCAATCATCATGATGCCTGCGTCGCCAGTTTTGGGTCCGATTGCTCGTATGAAGGGGCGGGGCGGTATCTGACCTGGCTTGGCGGCAAGGTGGAGGAATTCCCTGAAGGCTGCGTGCTGGCGATGCTCGGCGACTCTTGCGTCGGGCAGATGGAGCTCGAGGTGCCATGGGGCCTGAACGCCGGGTACGTCAACCTTTATTACGTCATGCCCCGCTTCCGGCGGCTGGGGTTCGGCCGGCGCATGCACCGGTATGCCGAGCAATACTTCCGGAATTGGGAGGCCGACCGGATCGAGCTGCACGTTTCCCCAACCAACCGCCCCGCCAGGAAGTTCTATGACACGCTCGGCTACCGCCCGGTGGGCGGCGAAGACCCCAGTGCCCGCCTGATTAAACTCGCGAAGACGCTTGGCCGGAAATGAAACGTGAAAACGTAAAACGTGAAACGTGAAACGTGAGAAGACGAACTCCTCCGATGTTGCTTCTATCACGTTTTCACGTCTTCACGTTTTCACGTCTTCACGCTTCATCATTTCCCCTTCCTCCCCTTCCAAGTATGGTTGAGCCGGTTGAAGCAAGCGCCGCCAAGGTTGGCCACGGTGAAGTCGGGCCATGGGGCGGCGATGCCTGCACGGACCGCGCCGATCACGCCGCGCAGGACTCGCGCCGGCGCCAGCAGGCGCTGCCGGACGGACATTCCAGCGGGCTTGCCGCTGGGACGATACGCCAGGACCGTCACGTCGTCACCGGTCAGGTTCCCGGGCGCCTCGGCGGCGATTGCTGCCAGCAACTCGGGAATGAATGCCTTGGGATCGCTCGGCGTCACCTTGCCAAGGATCCGCAAAAGCCCTTCCGAGCCGAGCAACTCCCCGGCGGGATCGCGGGACTCTGTTAACGAATCGGTGTAGCACAGAACCAGATCTCCCCGTTCAAGCGTCAAGTCGAATTGATGGTAATCGGACAAGTCCATGACACCCAGCGGCAAGTTTGAGACAACGTTCTTCCTGGTCTCATCCGCGCCGCTATGACCTTCGACCCCTTCCGGGTCCAGGAATCGCCATCGCCGTTCCGACGCCCGATACAGAACGGGCGGCGGGTGACCGGCATTGGAAAGCGACAGCAGGTTCGTCGGGGCGAAGAAGGTGGTCACCACTGCCGTGGCAAAGCACCCGTCCTGCGAGAGGGCTGAGAACCGGGCGTTCATCTCCGTGACGAAGCGCGTCTGGTCCAGGTAGTTCACATATTGCCGCATGAGCCCGCGCAGATCGACGGCGATGTTCCCGACCGCGCCCCCGTGCCCAGCCACGTCAGCCACCAGGAGCCGGGTAATCCGTCCGGTGGCGCAGGAGGAAAGGTAGTAAACGTCCCCGCCTGCTTCGGATTGTCCGTAGGGCTTGCTATAGACCCAAACATCGAGCCCGGACATGGCGACGCCGGTATCGACGGCCTGGTTGCCGCCCCATACCTCCATGCATTGCATGACCTGAGGTTCGTGAGCCAAGATTCACCTTTCAGCTCTTGATTCATCTTTTAACTCTTTTTGCCTGGCCGCGCGCGAAGAAGAATCAACCTGCCCGCGCCGCCTGATGGGACATAGACAGGCTGAAGTGCAATTGCAACGTCCGATAATGACGCAAGACTCGAATAGAATCCTATAAATTATTGCACCAAATGGAGTTGGGCCACAGTCGGCGTTTTTGAAAAATCGTGGAAAGTTATGCAAATCAATGAACTTTCCCTTGACGAGACCGCTTTTATCCATAGAATGCCCCCAACGTGATCGCCGAAGCTTCCCGGCAATATGGGAAGCGCGGAGAACCCAATGCGAGTTGTTGTGTGACTTGCATCGCTGTTGGCGGCATCTTCACCTCATCCGTGACGGTGCCACAGCCGCAGGGGCGAATCGATGAATGGGTGATTGGCCAAGCCGCACTGGCTCGCCACTGGCTCAGGTTGCTATAGGGAACCTTTCCCCATTGCTGCCACTCTTCGAGGGAGACTTTCAACTCCCAGCCCGTCAGCTAACTCCGCAGGCATGTGAAAGGGATCAACGCTCTTCTTGGCGTTTCGATCCTTTTTATTAATCCAAGGGTCGTCCTGGGATCCTCCTCCCATGGCGCGTCGGTCCCTCGGGTCCTTCGTTCCATTCTTTGGTGGCTCCCAGGCCTTACAGCGCCTCGCCGGCGCATGGAGAACGCTCATGGTTTCGAGTCAAGCCGAATCGCTTCGTAAAGCGATCGAAAACCTCATCAATGCCAAATTGCATGATGCTTTGTCGCGTCCCGGTGGCCTCGGACGCCTGGTGGCCCATCGGACCACCGGCGTCGCCTCGTTCGATATCCGCAACGCCGAGCGCCAACTTGACCAGACCTTGGCCGAAATCCTCAGCCCCGTGGAATCGTACGCGGGCGGAGACTGATCCGAGCGGAAAATAAACACCCCCCTTTCCAAAAGCCCGGCATCATTCGACTTCGCGGCCAACCGCCGCGATCATGAATGACGCCGGGCTTTTTCGTTTTCTGCCATTCCGTGGTCCACGCTCAAGCGCAGTATTCCCGTTTCGCCACAGGAGTGCAGCTCCTGCGGCGAAACGGGAGAGGGGAATCGTGCTCTCGTGCTCGCTGGCGCTTACATTCTGCCGGGACCTGCCGTATAAGCATTTGTCAAATGGCTAAACACACCATCGTGATGATTCCGGGGGATGGCATCGGGCCTGAGGTCACCTCTTCGGCTCGCAAAGTCCTGGAAGCTGCCGGGTTGTCGGTCGAGTGGGTCGAGTTGCCCGCTGGAGCGACCGCGCTGGAGCAAGGATACGAAAACGTCCTGCCGGAAAGGACGCTGGCGGCCATCCGGGCCCACAAGGTCGCCATCAAGGGGCCGGTGACCACTCCTGTGGGCAAGGGCTTCAGGTCGGTCAACGTGCAGTTGCGCAAGGCGCTGAACCTTTACGCCGCCGTCCGCCCCGTGCGCAGCATGCCCGGGATCAAGACCCGCTATGAAAACGTCGACATGGTGGTGGTCCGCGAAAACACCGAAGGCCTCTACAGCGGCATCGAGAACGAAGTCGTCCCCGGCGTCGTCACCAGCTTGAAGGTGGCCAGCGAAAGCGCCTGCACGCGGATCGCTCGCTACGCCTTCCGCTATGCCACCAAGCGGCACCGCAAGCAGATCACGGTCTTCCATAAGGCCAACATCATGAAGATGACCGACGGGCTGTTCCTCAATTGCTCCCGCAAGATCCACGAAGAAGAGTACCCCAATATCGATTATGAGGAGGTCATCATCGACGCCGGCTGCATGAAGCTCGTCCAGGACCCGACCCGGCTGGACGTGCTGCTGATGGAAAACCTCTACGGGGACCTGATCAGCGACCTCTGCGCCGGCCTGGTCGGCGGGCTGGGCGTCGTGCCCGGCAGCAACATCGGCGACGACGCCGCCGTCTTCGAGGCCGTCCACGGCAGCGCCCCGGACCTGGCCGGCAAGGGCGTCGCCAACCCCCTGGCGGTCATCATGAGCGGCGTCATGATGCTCAACCACATCCACGAAGAGGCCCTGGCCCGCAAGATCAAGACGGCATACGACACCGTCCTCCAGGAAGGCAAGACCCTCACCCGCGACCTGGGCGGCAGCGCCGGCACCGCCGAGTTCACCGACGCCATTATCGCCAAGCTTTGACGTTTCAGAAAGAGCCTAACCTCCGCCCCCAATCGGCCGATATGCCTGATGTGCCTGGCGGCCGGCAATTGCAGCACCGCCCCCGCCGCGCGCCGCCCCGACAGCAAGCCTCGCGCCGCACCCGTTTGCCGAGCCCCCATGGACCTGACGGCCGAACAATTCGCCGAAGTGCTCAAGTCCCTGGGGGACGGCCGCCACTACACTCCCAGCGACAAGCGCCGTGCCCCGCGGGTGACCCACCGCTGCCGGGCGGCCATCACCCTGGGCCGCGACATCAGCGCCGGTCCGCGCGTCTCGGTCACCGTGAAGGATTTCTCGCCCCGCGGCATCTGCCTGGTCCGCGCCGAGGAATTGCGGGCCGGCTCCAACTTCATCATCGCCCTGGGCCGTCGCGCCGCGCCTCCGGTCTACATTCTCTGTACCGTCGTCCACTGCCAGGCCGTGAGCAAGCAGATGCACACCATTGGCGCCGAGTTCACCTGCATCATCGACGCCACCCCGCCCAGCCCCGCGCGCGCCGCCACCGGCCCAAGTGAAGAGGAGCGCATCCGCAGCAGCATGCTGGATTGACGTGAACGCGCCGCCTGACCTACAGCCTCATGAGCGCCGGGGCATTCCAGGGCAGCTTTTTCGGGCACACATCGATTGTGCCGTCTTCGACCAGGCGAATGAGCCGGCGGCCATGTCCGCAGCCGCCTGCGTCAGCTCCCTGCGAAGCGCCGGCTCCGGCACCCAGTCGGCGAGCGGCGCCAGGCTGACGATGCCGTCGTCGATGTGGCGGGCCCATGCCACGGGCAGCGCAGCGCCGCATTGGCCGAGGGCGTAGCGGGCTATATCGGCGCTGGCCTGGTCGTGGCGAAAGAGGTGTGCTGTCGTGGAATCACCCAATACCCAATAGACCGGCCGGCGGCGGAAACGCTTGACGTGCCAGGGGAAAAAGCCGCGGGCGAGGAACTCGTCCAGCCGGCCTGTTACGGTGATGATTTCCGACAGGCCGGCGCTGCCGACCCAGCCGGCCAGGCGGTCGCTGATCCGATGGATCCAGCGCGGGTCGGCGGGGCGAAGCCGCACGATTTGATCGATCTGCCATGGGCCGTGGCTTACGGTGGCCGGGTCGTCCCACCGCCCCAGCTCGACGCCAATCGCGTAGGACACCCATTGCCGGGCGAGCTCCGCCCGATCGAGTGGTGCTTGTTCGGCGGGCGGCACGTGGAGAATCGGCCAGCCATACAGGCCGCCAACCTGCTCGTCGATCTCCCGCTCCAGCCGCGCCAGCTCCAGCGAGGATGTATGCCGGATTTCTTCTGCGTCAGCCCAGGGCATGGGTGCCGCAAAGTCCGGCGATGTCTCGTCGAAACGATCCAGTCCCTGCTGCAGAAGGATCGCACGCCGCACAAGATCGGCCAGGCTGTCCGGCAGGGCCGATGGGATGGGCAATTCCGACAAGTCTCCCACCTGAAAATTGAGCGTCGGATTGATGACGTTCAACAGGCGCGCGGCCGACGATGAATTCAGCACGGCCAGCAGGCCGAACGTCTCGCGCTCGCCGTCCGGGAACAGAGCCGACCCGGCCACGTCGAACACGCACCCCGGCTCGAGCCGGCGGGCACTGAATCGGCCGCTGGTCAGATAGGAATAGGTGATGCCCCCGCGGCCGTACCAGGAGGCGTTCTTGGCCACCCACTGCCACTTGCCATTCAAATACGGATACCGCGCGACGATGGATGCCTTGATGTCGCGTCCGTCGTCCTCCCAGTTCACGCGGTGGCGGGCTGCCTCGTACCAGCGGCGGAACCGCCCGCCTTTGGCATACGGCACCCAACGGCCCGGGCTGGCGCGCACCTCAATGCCGGCGCCGACTTCGTCCACCTCCCACCAATAGCGCACGAAGCGGGCGTTGTCGGTGGTGGCCAGCCCCTGCCGGGGCGCGGCAATAGTGCCGAGGCGGCGAAGTGAGACAAACGCCTCGCGGTCCGCCGGCGGTGCCCAATACGCCCAGGTCCCGCGGGGCAGGGTCGCCAGGTCCTTTTGGAGGAGGTGGAAACGGGCAGCAGGGGCCGCGTGAAACGTGGCGTGAAACGTGAAGACGTGAAGACGTGAGGGGACGGGCGTGGGACATTTGCCGTCGATAGTCGCATCGCCGTCTCCCCGCGCTTCGGTGATCGCCCCCTCCAGGGCGCGTCGCTTTCCGGCGGCGTCAGCCGGCTCCACGACGCGAAATGCGACCAGCGATTGCCGCTCGCGGACTGATGCATCCTCTTCCCGGCGAAGGACCAGCCCCGCGGTCTGGAGCGTGCCGGCATTGCCGACGCCGAACAGGCCGGGGCCGAAGTGGGCGAGCACCTCCAGGGCCGACCGGCCCAGCACCTGCTTCCGCCAGAATTCGTAGGAGCCGGTAAACAGGATGCTCTGCGCGACCAGGAAACCGGCGCGCCCGCCGGGGCGGAGCTTTTGCAGGCCGCGTTCGACGAAGCATGCGCATCCATCGCGCCAAGCGGCCGGATAGGCGGCCTTCAATCGGCGGACGCGATGTACCGGCAAGTTCCGCGCCGACAAATACGGCGGGTTGGTGACGATCACGTCGAACGATTCCGGCCAATCTCCCGGCACGGCATCGAACAGTGAATCAGCCCGAAACAGGTTGATATCGCAGCTCGAAACAGACCGGCGCAGCTTCATGGCAATCGACTCACGGGCCAGCTCCAGGACGATCGCGTCAATGTCGATGCCGAACAGGTTGTGGCGGAGGATGGCGGCGGGGACCTCATCTTCATGCCCGGCCGACGGCTCGGCGGGCCAGCCGCTGCGCCCGGCGCGATCCATCTCTTCGCGGTACATCTTGGCCAGCAGGTCGAACGCCGCCATGCCGAAGTTCATGGTCCCGCAGGCGGGGTCGAGGACCCTCAGGTCGCGGGCCAGAGCAGGTGTTCGCCGTACGAAAGAATCCGCCCTTTCCCCTCCCTCGGTACTCCGGGGGAGGGTTAGGGAGGGGGTTTCCCGGTGAGGCCCTTCGACTCCGGCCAGGACCGGCCCGACCAGCCATTCCAATTCCAGCCGGCTGTCCGGGTGCATGCCGAACCAGGCCCGGCCAAGCGTATTGTGGAGGAGGAAGCGGACGACCCAGGCCGGCGTGAACAGTTGCGTGACGGCGGGGATTTCCGAGTCGTCGAACTTCCCGCCGCTACGCGCCGTCGCCCGGTAGGCGGCAGCCAGGGCCGGCTCGTTGATCGCCTGGTACACCTGACCGAGGCAGTCGTCCGCCCGCAGCAGCTCCTCAAAGCCGGGCATGTCCCGGCACAGCCCGCGGACGGAATCGGCAGCCGTCTTCGATTGCCCGCGTGGGCCCCCGCCAGCGGCATCTTCCGGCAGCCCGCGCACCCGGCGCATTTCTCGCGCGACGGCGGCGAGCACACCCTGGGCACCCGCGCCGCTCGCGGACGCCAGGCACTTTCGCATTGCGGAATTCAGTTCACTGGGGCGCGGGCCGTCCATTCGGCCCGCGTCTATAACCGAAGATGGCTGGGAAAAATAGGCGTGCGTAACAAAGGAGACCCTTCGCTTCACTAAGAGCCTGTGAGTTTTTTCGTAGCACGGCCGTCCCGGATGTGGTTTCTGCACGAAAACACAGGCGGGACGCCCGTGCTACGAATTACGTCACAGGCTCTCAGGGTGACGGCCTACAGCCGTCAATTCAAAGACGGGTCTTCCGGGATGCGCTCGGGGTCGATGTACTGGCCAAGCGTGACCCGCGCCGTCAGCCGCGACCACTGGTCCTCCAACGCATCACCGCCGAGGAAGACTTGCGTCGCGTTTCCCGGCACGGTGAGCCAGGACCCGCCTTCCAACTCCATTTCCAACTGCCCGGCCCCCCAGCCGGAATACCCGACAAAGAACTTGCTGTCCCCGGCGCCGCTCTGCATCAGCGATTCGATCTTGTCGCGCTCGGTGCTGAAAAACACCCCCGGCAAGACCTCGGAGTCGGCCAATTCCTCCTGCGAATGCAGCACCATCAGCAGCCCTTCGCACGGGCCGCCCTGGTGCATTTGTCCCTCGACGGCACACGATGCCGACAAGACCTGGTCGCAGACCTGCCGGACCGTTGTTTCCAAAGGCCGGTTGAGGATCAGCCCCAGTGCCCCTTCATCGCCGTGCTGCACGAGGAACACGACCGATCGCACGAAGTTGGGGTCCTGGAGCCGTGCCGAAGCGACTAGAAGTTGACCTTTTAGCGATTTCATCCAACCGGCCCAGCCGCGGTAACCCACCCCCTTGACGATATCCCGCCCGACCCGATATTGCCAACCGGAATTCGCGGCGTCAGGGACGGTGGCGACGGAGCTCACCGAGCCACGCAGGTTCCCTGCAACAATCTGTCGCGAATGCCGTCCACGCCGCGACCGGAGTTTACGACGGTCCGGATCGAGTTCAGGACACCTCAGCACACCGAAGCCATTGACGCCGCCGCCGTGGCGTCGTACCATCCTTAGCCTTGCCGAATTCAGACGGCGGACCGGGGCGTAGTTCAGCTTGGCTAGAACGCTAGACTGGGGGTCTAGAGGTCGCAGGTTCAAATCCTGTCGCCCCGACTATTTGTCAGAAAGAAGCCCATCGGCGAGAACGTCGAAGGGCTTTCTCATTGTGGGGACGAGATTTGCAGCTCGAAGATCGTGTTCAAATAGCGCGGTGCGAGGGTCAAATACTCCAGTTCAGTTGACGAAACTTCTTTCGCCGCTTCACGATGGGCAGTTCAAATCCCGTCGCCAGTTCGGATAGTCGATTTCGCGGCCGCCTCACCCAGGATTCGGATAAGCAGTTGGTAGGCGGCGGAGAAACGGTCGTGTCGATGACGCGCGGTTGTTGCTGGTTGATGCTGACTGCGGCCGTAGCGCTTGGCTGTCAGCGCGATGGGCCGGTGGCGACGCAAGGCGGTCTCGCCCAGCCGGATATTGCCTCCCCGTTCGCCGGCTCGAGAGCCGGCGAGGTGCGCGAGGTCGTCGGCATCAAGCTTTGCTGGTGCCCGCCGGGCAAGTTCACCATGGGCAGCCCGCCCGACGAACCCGAACGGCGCCCCGGCGAGGATCAGGTCGAGGTGACACTCACCAAAGGCTTTTGGATGGCCAAGTATGAGGCGACGCAGGGGCAGTGGAAACGGGTCAGCGGAAAGCTGCCGGGCGAGCTAACGGCGGAGCTACCCGAGGGGGATGACTACCCGGTGGGCAACGTCAACTTTGCCGAGGCGGAGGCGTTCTGCCGTCAGCTCACCGAACTCGGCCACCATTCGGGCGACCTGCCGGCGGGGTGGGAGTTCAGGCTCCCCACCGAAGCGCAGTGGGAATATGCTTGCCGGGCCGGAACGACGACGGCCACATCATTCGGCGACAAGATCAGCAGCAAACAGGCGAACTTCAAGGGTAAGCCGTACAACGGGGCGGAGCCAGGGCCGTCGCTCAATCGTGCGGCCAAGGTCGGTAGTTATCCAGCCAACGCCTGGGGTCTGCACGACATGCACGGCAACGTCTGCGAGTGGTGTCGCGACTGGTATCATGCGAAGCTGCCCGGCGGCGTCGATCCCGACTTGTACTCGGCCAAGGACACGGCGCTAAAGAACCGAACGGGGGACGTATCACGGACCCGTCGGGGTAGTTGTTGGGCGGACGAAGGCTGGCCCTGCCGATCAGCCTTCCGGCAAAGGTTCGAACCGGAACGGCGTTACGACCATATCGGCTTTCGCTTGGCGGCTGTTCAGCCGTAGCCGACAGGAAATAGAAGGCCGACCGCGTCAAGCCAGGCGCTCAGCAGCAGACAGTGGCCGCTGCTAGGAGTGCAATGTCACCGATGGACAACTGCAATATCAACGCTCTGATCCCTCCCAGAATTGGTAAACTGCCATCTTGCGTCTCACGCGATTGCCTGTAATTGTTATGTGGGATCGAGATCCGTTGACCGGTAAACGTCATGAACCACGACCCAATCGAATCTGTCGGTCCGCCCAATCCGCAGTTCGTGTTGGCGCCTGCGGCCATTTGGGACCTTTGCAAGGCCTTGGTCGACCGAGGTTACAAGGTCGTCGGCCCAACCGTCCGCGATGGTGCTATCGTATACGACGAATTGCGGTCACTGGACGATCTGCCCGTTGGCTGGACTGACGTACAGACAGGCGGCAGTTACCGGCTGAAACGGCGGACGGACCAGTCGCTTTTCGGATACGCGGTGGGCCCGCATTCGTGGAAGAAGTTCCTCCACCCGCCGGTGCAACTGCTATGGCAGGCCCGCAAGCAGAAAGATGGGTTCCAAGTCGTGCCAGAGCAGCAGAATGCCACCAAGTACGCGTTTCTAGGCGTGCGTTCGTGCGAACTTCATGCGATTGCCATCCAGGACAAGGTATTCCTCGAGGGTCGTTACGTTGACCCCATTTACCGTTCCCACCGGGAGGGCGCCTTCATCGTGGCCGTGAACTGCGCGGAGGCAGGGGGAACCTGCTTCTGCGTGTCGATGCACACCGGCCCCAAGGCCTCATTTGGATACGACCTGGCCCTGACGGAGGTGATCGGAGAGGGTGAGCATTACTTCGTGGCGGAGGTCGGCAGCGAACGCGGGGCGGAAGTCTTGGCCGCAGTGCCCCATCAGGACGCGGCATCGAACGCGCGTAGCGCCGCCGATGCGGTTGTGGAGCAGACAGCCAGGCATATGGGACGGATCATGGACACCGGGGGAATCAAGGAATTGCTGTACCGCAACTACCAACACCCCCGATGGGATGATGTGGCCAGCCGCTGTCTAAGCTGTGCCAATTGCACGATGGTCTGCCCGACGTGCTTCTGTACGACTGTCGAAGACGTAACCGATCTGACTGGCGATCATGCCGAGCGCTGGCGCAAATGGGATTCCTGCTTCACGATGGATTTCTCGTACATCGTGGGCGGCAGCGTCCGCGCCTCGACCAAGGCTCGGTACCGGCAATGGATGACGCACAAGCTGGCGACCTGGATCGATCAGTTCGGCACATCAGGCTGCGTGGGTTGCGGCCGCTGCATCACCTGGTGCCCCGTGGCCATCGACATAACGGAGGAAGTTGGGGCCATCCGCGAATCGGAAGCCCAACACTCAGCCAGTGCGCCGGTGTCGGAAGGAGGAGAACGCCGTGCAAACCCTTGAACCTTTGATCAAAGCCCATCCATTTTTCGAGCGCCTTGAGCCGGCTCAGCTTGAGTTGATCGTCGGTTGCGTTCGCAATGAGCGCCATGAGGAAGGCAAAATGCTTTTTAGGGAAGGAGAAGATGCCAACTGGTTCTACGTGATCCGAGACGGGCAACTGTCACTGGAAGTGCACGTGCCCGGACGCGGGCCGGTCGTTTTCCAGACCCTCCGTGAGGGTGACGTGCTGGGTACCTCCTGGCTATTTCCGCCTTACCGCTGGCAATTGAGCGCTCGGGTCGTGCGCTCAACCCGGCTGCTCGCCTTCGACGGGAAGTGCCTTCGTGGCAAGTGCGACGAAGATCATCATCTGGGCTACGAGCTGGTCAGGCGAACGGCGCAGATCCTCATCAAGAGATTAGACGCGGCCCGCTTACAACTGCTGGATCTCTATGGCGTCCGCGCCTGACATCAATCCGACGAAGGCCGCCGGCGCGGGGCAAAACCCGGCGGCAGCGGCGCCCGCGACGAGCGCGGTCGATCCGATGCTGCCCATTCCCTACCGCATCCAAAGGATGCGAACTGAAACACAAGAAACCTTCACCATGCACCTGGAGCCGGTAAACGGAGCGCCAGTGATGACATTTGCGCCGGGCCAGTTCAACATGCTCTATGTGTTTGGTGTTGGCGAAGTGCCGATATCCATCAGCGGGGACCCGGCTAAACACAACACCCTCCAGCACACGACTCGAACGGTGGGTACGGTGACTCGTGCAATGGGCGATCTGAAACGCGGGGCAGTTCTGGGAGTTCGCGGTCCGTTTGGGACGTCATGGCCGATCGGGGAGGCGAGTGGGCGAGACGTGGTCGTCGTCGCCGGCGGGCTGGGGCTCGCGCCGCTTCGACCCGCCCTATGCCGGTTGCTTGCCGAGCGGGAAAAGTACCGCCGGCTTGTTTTGCTCTACGGCGCGCGCAGTCCGGAGGAGGTCCTTTTTTCCGCCGAGTTGGAGCGATGGGGTGGGAAGTCCGGTTTCGACGTTTGTGTCACGGTCGATCGGGCTACTCCTTCCTGGACAGGCCATGTTGGAGTAGTCACGACATTCATCTCCCGCGCCCCCTTTGACGCTTCGACCGCGCTGGCCCTGGTCTGCGGGCCGGAGGTGATGATGCGATTTGCCCTTATGGAGCTCAACCACCGGGGCGTGTCATCGGACCGGACGTATCTCTCGATGGAACGCAATATGAAATGTGCCGTCGGGTTCTGCGGTCATTGTCAATTTGGGCCGGCGTTTATTTGTCGCGACGGGCCGATCTTCCGATTTGACCGGGTCGAGGCCCTGTTCACGACGCCGGAGGTCTAACCATGGCTGCCAAGCGCAAACCCAAGCTCGCCGTCTGGAAATTCGCCTCCTGCGACGGGTGCCAGTTGACGTTGCTCGACTGTGAGGACGAACTGCTTGCCATCGCCGCTCGCGTCGAGATCGCCAATTTTATGGAAGCGTCTCGCGCCGTCGTCAAAGGGCCGTACGACCTGTCGCTTGTCGAGGGCTCCATCACCACGCCGCACGACGCCGAACGGATCCAGGCGATCAGGCGTTCCTCAAGGTCCCTGGTAACCATCGGCGCCTGCGCTACTGCGGGCGGAATCCAGGCGCTGCGGAATTTCAAGGATGTGAAGGAGTTCGTTTCCATCGTTTACGCCCATCCGTCTTACATTCAGACCCTCAACAAATCCACGCCCATCGCGGACCACGTCCTTGTAGACTTCGAGCTGAACGGGTGTCCGATCAACAAGCAGCAGCTTGTCGAAGTGATCAGTGCCTTCCTGAACGGCCGAAAGCCGAACACGCCGCGCCACAGCGTCTGCGTTGAGTGCAAGCTGCGCGGCAACGTGTGCGTCATGGTTGCTCACGGCACCCCCTGTCTCGGGCCGGTCACTCACGCCGGGTGCGGCGCGATTTGTCCCGCCTGTCATCGGGGGTGCTACGGGTGTTTTGGTCCGAAGGAGACGCCCAATACGGCCTCAATGAGCCGCGGGTGGAAACGGCTGGGCGCGACCGAGCCGGAGCTGGTCCACATCTTCCGCAACTTCAACGCCTGCGCCGAGCCGTTCCGCAAGGAGAGTGACGTCCATGAAAGCTAGGACCATTAAGGTCGATTACCTGGCGCGAGTCGAGGGCGAGGGCGCGATCATGGTGAAGATCAAGGGCGGAAAGGTCGTGGATGTAAAGCTGCGGATCTTCGAACCCCCGCGATTCTTCGAGGCGCTCCTCCGCGGCCGCCAGTTCAGCGAAGCTCCCGATATCACGGCGCGCATCTGCGGAATTTGTCCCGTGGCGTATCAGATGAGTGCGTGCCACGCGTTGGAAGATGCATTCGGCGTGAAAGTGGAGGGGCCAATCCGCGAGCTTCGCCGCCTGATCTACTGCGGCGAATGGATCGAGAGTCATTCATTGCACGTTTATATGCTGCACGCGCCCGATTTCCTGGGATACGAGGACGGCATCCGCATGGCTGCGGACCATCCCGGGGAATTGAAGCGGGGACTTCAACTCAAAAAGGTGGGCAACGAGATTGTCACCCAGATCGGAGGAAGGGAGATCCATCCCGTGAACGTGCGGGTTGGCGGCTTCTACCGCGTTCCAACCAGGCAGGAGCTTGCCCCATTGGCCGAGAAGCTCAAGTGGGCGCGCGACGCGGCCCTTCAAACCGTCCGCTGGGTGGCCACTTTCAAATTCCCCGGCCTCGAACGCGATTACGAGTTCGTCGCACTGCGCCACCCCAACGAATACCCGTTCAACGAAGGGCGACTCGTGTCGAACAAGGGCCTGGACATCGCGGCCCGCGAGTATGATCAGCATTTCAAGGAAGAGCACGTACAGCACTCCAACGCCCTGCATTCGGTCCTGAAGGAGCGTGGGGCGTACTTTTGCGGTCCGCAGGCGAGGTACAATCTGAACTTCGACAAGCTCTCGCCGCTGGCGCAGCAGGCGGCGCGAGATGCCGGGTTGGGAACCCGGTGCCGCAACCCGTTTCAAAGTATCATCATCCGCAGCGTCGAGCTCGTTTATGCCTGCGATGAAGCGCTGCGCATCATCAGCGCCTATGAAATGCCGGACCAGCCAGCGGTCTCAGTCGAGCCGACTGCGTCCACCGGCTATGGATGCACCGAAGCGCCGCGCGGCATCCTCTACCATCGCTACCGGGTCGACGACCACGGCCTGCTTGTTGACGCCAAGATCGTTCCACCCACATCGCAGAACCAGAAAACGATCGAAGACGACCTCCGGCAGTTCGTCACTGCCAATATCGACATGCCATCCGAGCAGTTGCAGTTGCAGTGCGAGCAGGCCGTCCGCAATTACGACCCGTGCATCTCCTGCGCCACACATTTCCTCAAGCTTCAAGTGGAGCGTGATTCGTGAACGTATTGCCGCAGGGACGCACCCTGGTCATCGGCGTCGGCAACGCCGATCGTGGCGACGACGCCATCGGCTTGCTGGTCGCCCGTCAGATAGCGCAAATGGGGCTCCCCGGAGTGACAGTCGTCGAAGCAGCCGCCGACGGAACCGAGTTGATGGAGATTTGGACCGGGGCTCGGTCGGCCATCATTATTGATGCGGTGCATGGTTACGGAAACCCGGGCACTATCTACCGCTTTGATGCTGGGTCCTCCGCGATTCCCGCGAAGTCGTTCCGCCACTCAACGCATGGCTTCAGCCTGGGGGACGGAATCGAGCTGTCGCGTGTCTTGAATCAACTTCCGAACCGCTTGATCGTTTATGGCATCGTTGGCACGGACTTCGATCTGGGCTCGGGCATCAGTTCAAGTGTTGGAGCGGCGGCCCGGGAAGTGGCGCCCCGGGTCGTGCAGGAACTGCGCGACGCCCAGTGAGGGTTACGGATCTTGACCAGGGGGCGCTGAAGGGGTAAGGAATTCACCGATTGGCGTTCTATGACTTCGCGAGACGAGGAGAATTCTGCCGACTCCCCACAGACCTTGCCTTGCTTATGCAAAGACGCGCATTGAAATCGGAGTTGAAGGGGTTGCAAGCCGACGTGGCCAAGCTTCGCCGCCAGAACGCCGAGCATCTGGCCGCGCGGGACAAGGCTGCGTCCGACCAGGCCCGGCTCGCCGCAATCGTCGAGTGTTCCGACGACGCGATCATCAGCAAGGGCCTGGACGGTGTGATCCAGACGTGGAACAAGGCCGCCGAGTGCCTTTTTGGGTATCGGTCGCATGAAGTGGTTGGTAAGCCGATCACGATCCTGATCCCTGAGGACCGAATCGCCGAGGAGGCGCTGATCCTTGGCAGGCTTCGCCGTGGCGAGCGGATCGAGCATTACCAGACCATACGGGTCCGAAAGGACGGCTGCTCAGTTCCAGTGTCCATCTCGGTTTCTCCGATCCGTGACGAGCGCGGGAAGATCGTCGGAGCTTCCAAAATCGCCCGCGATATCTCTGAGCGGCAGCGGTCCCAGACCGCACTCATAGAGGGCGAGCAGCGGATCCGCGCGATCGTGGATGCCGCCGTCGATGCCATCATTACAATCGACGACAAGGGCATTATCGAATCGGCCAACCCCGCCACCGAGCAATTGTTCGGTTACGCCCGATCGGAAATGATCGGGCGAAACGTGAACATGCTCATGCCTGAGCCATACCACAGCGGGCACAATGACTACTTGCGACGTTACCTTCACACCGGCCAAGCCAGGATCATCGGAATTGGCCGTGATGTGACCGCACAACGAAAGGATGGCACTGCCTTTCCCATCCACCTGTCGATCAGCGAAGTCCAACTGGAAAGCCGGAAATTGTTCACTGGCATCATTCGCGACCTCACCAGTCAGCGGAAGCTGGAACAGCGGATCGTCGAAGCCGGTGTGGAGGAGCAGCGACGGATCGGGCAAGACCTTCACGATGGGTTGTGCCAGGACCTGATCGGGATTGCTTTCCAGGCCGACTTCGTTGCCCGGCAATTACAGGGCAAGTCGCTGCCCGAGGCCGATGGGGTAAACAGGGTGGCAGCATCCATTCGTGAAGCGGCAACGCAGGCTCGCCGTCTATCCCACGGATTGAACCCGGTGGACGTTCGCGGGGGCGGGTTGTTGGTCGCCTTGGACGGTTTGGCCAGGAGGATTTCGGATGCATCCCAGGTCGCTTGCAACTTCCAGGCAGACACGGCGGTCCAACTGGATGATGATGCCAAGGCCACGCACGTGTACCGCATTGCCCAGGAAGCCATCAACAATGCGATCAAACACGGCAAGCCCAAACGCATTGACGTGCGGCTGGAGACACGTGACGGCCGGCTGGTGCTGACTGTCGCCGACAACGGCGTGGGATTGCCATCGAACGGTGGCGGCAACGAGACGCGATCGCGCCGGCTATCCGCCTCTCCAGCGGCAGTTCCGAGCGGCAGCGGAATTGGGTTGCAGACCATGCAATACCGCGCTCAGATGATCGGCGGAGTTTTCGATATTCGGCCACGGCGCGGCCGCGGCACTCTCGTTACCTGTTCAATACCCGAGGAGCCCGCCAAGGGACCCAACAACTCAGGCCCCGGAAACGGAGCGGGCCGGCACGGGCACACCGCTCGGTCACAGTCGCGGGGGAAGACACCGATCAGGGTTTTCCCGGGACATCATCGCATGTAAACGGCCACCCGAAAGTGGGGCTTAACACGACATTCTTCAACAGTGCCTCGAAACGTAGGAGAGCATAACTCCTATAATTAATCGAGGCGTTTCCCCTATATGCCCGGCCATTGAAGGCAACTACGCTGAAGAACAAGCGAAGAGGAGACGATCATGTCCCGCAAAGCGCAGCCTTCAAAAATCAGCCGGCCGCATTCAAGATCACCATTTCCTGGGGCGACGGCTCGTCGTCGTCAGGTTCGGTAACGCACAACAGCAGCACCGGAAACTGGGTCCTTTCCTGCTCCCATCGCTATGCAAAGAAAGGGGCGTACGGCGTGTCGATCGTGATCCGTGACACCGGCGGCTTTACCACGACAATCCATAGCACGGCACAAGTCGCCTAGAGGTGGCATTTGGGCGCCAGATATTTGAACTGGCTGGCAGCATGGCTTTCTCCTTCAGGGTGTGCCCTGTGTCACCGGAAAAAGGCAAGCCGACTCCGTGTGGCGATGGGGCATGGCGTGCTCCGAGCCCTCCTGCGAACTGGCGTGACCCGCGAAATAGCCAGTACGGCCTTCGGCGCACTGCAGCGCCCGCATCGCCACCGTTAGGGGCAGCACCCGGCAATTATTCAGCCCGGCGGCCAGCAGCAGCAGGTGCCAGTCGGCATCGTCGACAATGAGAGGCGTCTCACGGTCCTCGATGATCCGTTGCGCCAGGGCCACGGCACGTTGCTGGTTCTTTGTCATGACGCCTCGCTCTACTCGGGGTGCCCGAAATGATCGATGTGTTTCACGCAAAACTGTCAGCGATGGCTTCGCCAACCGTTATCGGGGTACGCCACTGTTTACCCATAGGTATTTGGATACGGGGCCAGATAGGTGTTTTCCCTACTCGACTCCTCGCGGGGAAAAGAAAAGAGCCGCAACAATGCGGCTCTTTCCTGCAAATGATTTATTGACGGATTACCGGCCGCGAGTAGCGCCGGCGTATCCCCCACCGCCACCGCCGTAACCACCGCGGCTGCCGCCGCCCCCGCTTCGGTTTTCCTTCGGCTTGGCTTCATTGACCGTCAGGGCACGGCCTCCGTGGTCCTGGCCGTTGAGGGCGCCGATGGCATCCGCTGCCTCCTGATCGCTACCCATTTCCACGAAGCCAAAGCCCTTGCTCTGGCCGGTGTCCCGGTCCATGATGATTTGCGAGCTTGTGACCGTTCCGTGCGGGGTGAACAATTCACCCAGGGCCGAAGAGTCAACGTCGTAGCTCAGATTCCCAACATACAGTTTCTTACCCATGTGGTTCTCCTTTTGAGAATGGGCAACAGACCCGCGCTTTAACTTTCCAGGTCGAATGAAAGAGGCCTGAATATCGGCCCAGACAGGTGGGAGGGTGATTGGAAAAGAGACAGCGGACAGGTGTAAAACTGCGGCGGAATCTGATGCGATCAGCGGACCAACCGGAATGATCATAGGTGATTGCCATCGCTGTGTCCATCGAAATCCGGGAATCCTGGATTTCCGGCATCCGACCTGGCAATCGGGCTTCATTCACAACGTCGTGGTACCCATTCACATGCGATCATGTCCCGGGCCCGCCCGTGCTACTCAAGGCCGCTCCACCGCTCGGGGTCTTCTTCTTCCGGACCGCCGGCGTCGCCGTATGGGCTCCTGAGCCACGCGGCCTCGTCTTCCGGCAGTGGCCCCAGGTCGGTCAGAAGCCGCGCGAACGCCGACTCACGCTGTGGATGCCGATCGAGAATGATGCGGATCAATTGCCGCTCGACCATGTCCTCCTCTTCGATTGCATCGAATTTGACGAAGCATTGCGTTGCATCGATGTGATGCAGGACGCCGCCTTTGTTGCCATGGATTTGGACGCCTCGGCTCGTCCCGACTTGGCGGCGCTGTTCCTCGACACCTATGCTGAACAAACCGCGTTTCTGGACCGGGCGCAGGCAAACTTCGAGCCTTTCTCCGCCGGAGAATACGCTCGGGTAATTCCGCTGGACACGAGTGGGCCTATCGCTTTCAGATCGCTTGCGGCAGCGATTGAAATATAACAGCGGTTCACTTGGGCGTCTCTCGCTCGCTTTCGGTCAAGTCTCGAGGCGTTCGAGACGTCGCGACCGGAAGCGGATCGATCGGCCAGATCCGTGCCGTGCCATCGCCGGACGCGGTAACGACGTGTTGCGAATCCGGACTGAAGGCCACGCAGAATACCGGGCCTTGATGGCCGGACAATTTGAAGTATTCGCGTCCGGTGTCTGCATACCAGACGCGTGCCGTGGAATCGTCGGACGCCGTGGCAATCCAATGGCCGTCGGGACTGAACGTCGCCGAGTGCATCGGATTACGACCGTCTCCGACCATGAAGACCTGTTCGCCGGTGGCGGCGTTCCAGACACGGGCCGTCCCATCATTCGCCGCGGTGACCACCGATTTTCCGTCCGGGCTGAAGGCCGCCTCGTTGACGCGCCCCTGATGGCCACGAAGCTCGACAGGCTTGGCCCCTTCATCCACCCGCCAAATCGTCACGAGCTCTTCGTCCATGTCGGTCTGCAACAACATCACGTGCTTGCTGTCAGGACTGAACGCCGGTTGCCGGGCAAAAGCCAATGCATTGCCGTCAGTATGAAGTTCGCGCACCGGGTGCAGAGTCGTCGCATCCCAGATCTGCAGGCGGCTCAACCCCAACCCCCGTTTGTCCCGAAAATATCCGGCCGTCAGCAGGAGTTTTCCGTCCGGACTCCAGCACGCACCGCAGGTATGGGAACAATCGGGTCCCAGTAACACAGCGATTTGCCGTCCGGTCTGTGCATCCCAGACGCAGACCGCATCGTGACGCACCGGGCTCCTGGATCCGGAGCCGACGAACTGGTCCTTGTCATTTAACAGGATGTATTTGTAAATGTTGTCGGTGACTGTAACGATGCGTCGCCCGTCTGGGCTCAGGGCGGCCGTTCGTACGCCCGCCTTGAAGCCGCTCAAGCTCGTGAGCTTTTTCCCGCTGGCGACATCCCATATGCGAACCGGCGCGAACGTCACATTTGCGCCCGTTGTGAGCCTGTCCACGGGGCTGCCTTCACGATCGTTGCCGTCCGTGCGTCGAACAAGAGCGCCATCGGAGACCGTGAGCAAACGGCTGCCGTCCGGACTGAACTCCGCGTGGCGCACGGCCCCGAGGATTTGATCTTCGCCCCACGTAATTTCAGCGGCGTGATCAGGATCTTTCAGTCCAAAAAAGCTGTGCATCAATCCGAGAAACCTGTCCTTGGCCGGTACTTTTTTCAGCCCCAGGTCGTCCTTCAGGATACGGAGTAACGTGCCCGTATCGGCGTTCCAGACGCGGACGGATCGTTCTCCGCCGGCCGCGCCCGTCACCTCTTCGCGCAGGCCGAACGTCGTCATCACGCAGCGACCGTCTGGAGAAAACGCTGCTTGAGCCAGCGCGCTGGAGTGACCGGATAGTACGATTCCGTACTGCCACTGATCGCCGCTATTCCAAATTCGCACGGTCCCACCTTCTTCCGCGGTGACGACTTCGCTGCCGTCGGCGTTGAATTGCGCGGACGTGACATTCGCCTCGTGTCCCTTGAAGAGTGCAACATCTTCACCGCTCTTGACGTCCCGCAGGTACACGGTGCGATCGTCCGGGTTGGCGCGCAAGAATTCACCATTTGCGCCCGCAAACCATTTCGCCTGCTGATGGGCCTCGTTGCCGGGGACGATCAGCACCCGCCGACCGTCAGGGCTGAAGTGCGCCGCGCGGACCCCGGTCGAGAATCTTCCCCAGCGGACAAGCTCTTTGCCCTCGCTTGTGCTCCAGACGGCAACCTCATCGTTCGTGTAGTCGGAGTAAACCAGGAGCAAACGTGACCCATCCGGGCTGAAGTCGAGGGCCTTAATCTCCTTTGTGATCCCTTTCCAGGATCGAAGGGGCTTGCCCGTTTTAGTGTCCCAGACCTTGACGGTTCCCAGCCACGATCCCGTTGCGACGCGGCTTCCATCCGGACTGAAACCCGCCGACATCGTTTCTTCATTCTTATCTGACGGGACGTCGGCAGTTGAAAAATGGAAGCTCACTGCGCCGGAGTCCGATCGTTCATCCATTCCGCCGGGACCCAGACCTCCAAGAACGTGGAGCTCGGTTCCGGATGCCGCGTCCCAGATACGCGCCGCCGAAAACTCTCGCCCCGTTTCCAAGAGTCGGCCTCCGGAACGCTCGCTGGACAGCGATTTCACTTCTGCAACCCGTTGGCCCGGACGCAGCATAGGATCGAATTCCAGCTTTCCTTTGTATTCGGAAGGAGGTTCGACATCGCTGTGATCGAAATCTCCCGACGAGACGGTTAGGACATCGGCCCCATCCGCGCTGAACATTGCCGACGCCAGCGAGAATCGATCACCTTGAAGGACGGCCCGCGTCTGGCCCGTTTCCGCGTCCCAGACTCGCGCCGTCTTGTCCCAGGAGGCGGTTACGATCTGCTTGCCGTCAGAGCTGAAGTGCGCCGTAACGATGCGATCGGTATGTCCCCTGAGTACCGCAACCTCTCGGCCGGTCGCGGAATCCCATACGCGAGCGGCATGGTCCGAGCAGATAATCTGTGCCCCGTCCGCGTATCGCACCAGTGCCGCCCCCTTGTATGTAGTCAGGATGAGACGGTCATCGGGGCTGAATTCGATCGTGGATGGCGTCAACCCCGGGATCCGGAATTGGATCAGCGGTTTGCCGGTATTGGCGTCCCACACCTCTACGAACTTGTCGTCCCAGGTCAAGCTCTGCATCCTTCCCTCGGCGGTGCGCACACACGCCGATGCGATCCGTCGGCCGTCATGGCTGATGCAAGCTGCGGTGAAGGCAAGATTTCGTTCCAGGTTTCGGTTTGGTGCAACCGCGGGAGCTGCAATGGTACGCAGCTCGCGGCATTGGTTCAGGGCGGCTAACAGCGCGTCGTTTTGCTCAGAGAGGCGCGGTTCTGCCCGTTTTGCTCCCTCAACGGCCAAAAGCAGCGCCAGGCCAGGGTTCGAAGGCAGTATGGCCGACGACTGGACCGTCAGCCGCAACCCCTCCGCTCTGACCAGCGCCTTGTCTTTCGCGTCACGCTCGGCTTCCGCTTTCTTCGCGTTATCCACCGCCGATTGCCTCTGATTGTCGGCGATTTTCTTCTGATCCAGGGCGTTGTTCCGGGCCACATCGGCGGCGTCGCGCTCAGACCTGGCTTGAAAGAACCCCAGCGACGTTCCGATGATCCCGCCAACTAATGCCAACAGCACCAGGCTTGCCGCAATCATCGGACGCTTGTTGCGGCGAACGAACTTTTGCATCCGATAGCTCGCCGAGGGAGGCCGCGCCTCCACCGGTTCATCGGCCAGGTACCGCTGGATGTCCCGGCTGAGGGCGCTAGCTGTTTCGTAGCGCCGGTCCCGCCGCTTCTCCAGGCATTTCATGACGACCCAGTCCAGCTCGCCCTGCAGCATCGACATGAGCCGCTTCGCGTCGGTCTGCCGCAATGCAGCCAGCGACGGGAGCGACTGTTCGGTTGAAAGCCGCGTACTCGGCCTGGCTGGCTCCTCTTCCTGGATGGCGCGGATCATCTCGACCAGCGCCAGTTTCTTCAGCCGGGTGGCATCGATCGGCACCAGGCCGGTCAGCAACTGGTACAAGATCACCCCCAGGGAATAGATGTCGGCCCGCGTGTCCACGTCGACGTTGGAATAACCGGTCTGCTCCGGCGACATGTACTCCAGCGTGCCGACCACCGCGCCGAAGCTTGTCGACATCGTCTGGTCGGTCAGCTTGCCCCCGGTGGCTTTGGCCACCCCGAAGTCGATCACCTTGGGCACGGGCTTGCCGTCGATCATCGTGCCCAGGATGTTGGCCGGCTTCAGGTCGCGGTGGACGGTCCCCTTCTGGTGCGCGTGCTGGACCGCCTGGCAGATCGGCACGAACAACTCCAGCCGCTCCTTAGGCGTCAGCTTGATTTCGTCACAGAACTTGTTCAGCGGCAGGCCATTAACCAGTTCCATCACGAAGAACGGCTGGCCCGTCGGGGTCATGCCGCCGTCCAGCACGCGGGCGATGTTGGGGTGGTCCATCATCGCCAGGGCCTGGCGTTCCTGCTCGAAGCGACCGAGCACGGCCCGGGAATCCATGCCGGCCTTGATCAGCTTCAGGGCCACTCTCCGCTTGACGGGGGCGGTCTGTTTGGCGAGCCAGACCTCGCCCATTCCGCCATCGCCGATCTTCTGCTGCAGGGTGTAACGCCCGGCGATCACGCCCCCGGCACCGATCGACAGGCGGAGATCGGCGGTCTCGGCGACGGCGGGTTGGGAGTCCACGGTCTGGGCCGACTCCCCGGCGACGCCATCCCGGGACGGGCCTGCACCGCAATCCATGCTTTCGCCCATTTCAGCAACCGGTTTATCCAGAACACTGCCTGGGGCCCCGTGGGCCGCCAGGAGCGCCTCGACCGAGGCCCGCAGTGCCGGCTGACCGGCGCAGGCTCGGTCCAGAAACGCCGCTCGATCGGTCGGTGGTTTAGGCAGGGCTTCGTGGAACAGGGTTTCTTCCGTCATGGTCGCTCGCTTTCGGTGCATTGGGTTGCGATGTTCAATGCGCCCAAACAGTCGAGGCGGCACCAGGATTTCTCAGGGTTCTTCCGCCTGTTGCCATAGGCTCTGTCTGATAACTCGTCGGGATTGCGGCGGGCCGGAAATGCCCCGGATGCGAGGCGTCGCAACGAAGCGACTCAACCGAAAGAGTCGTTGAGTAGCGACAACGAAGCAGACGGGGCATTTCCGGCCCGCCGCGGCCCGACGAGTTATCAGACAGAGCCTAGGCCCAACTCGCGGCGCAGCCAGGCCCGGGCAAAGACCCAGTGGCGGTCGGCAGAACTCGGGGAAATTCCCATGACTTGGGCAGCCTGTTCCCCCGTGAGGCCGGCAAAGAACCTCAACTCGACCAGCCGGGATTTGAGCGGGTCATGCCCGGCCAGTTTGGCCAGTGCGGCGTCAATCGCCAGCACTTCATCGCTGGGCCCATCAACGGCCGGAAGATCGGGCGGCAATTGCTGCAATCGCCGGCCTTGGCCATGCTTGTGACGCTTCTTGCGACGGGCGGCATCGACCAGGATCCGCCGCATCGCTTCGGCGGCGGCACCGAAGAAGTGGCCGCGGTTCTGCCAGCCGGGATCGTCCTTGCCGACCAGGCGAATGTACGCTTCGTGGACGAGGGCGGTGGGTTGAAGCGTATGGTCGGGCGATTCACGGCTCATCCGTTGCCCGGCCAGCTTGCGCAGTTCGTCGTAGACCAGCGGCAACAACTCCCCGGCGGCTTTGGGGTCGCCGGAATCGATGGCCTTGAGGATTTGGGTCACGTCGGGCATCGGGTAAGCGGAGGCTATTTCGCCGGTTGAAACGCCTCCGGTGAGAAATGCGGGCGCACCTCATTTCCGGACCGCGGGCGACATGATGTACTGGGATATCCAGGTAAAGAACGTCGGGAAGTTCGGGCTGGCATCATGCCCTCCTTCGTGCTGCCGCCAGGCGAGCTTGCCGCCCACAAGGGTGGATAGTGGAGGCATCGGGTCGGCGTAGAACTTCTCACGGTCGGAATGGAACAGGGACGGATTGCCAAATCCCTTTTCGCCAAGCAGTTCGTAGACCGGGCTGGCCAAGGCGCCAGCCATGTAGCTCCCGTGGGCATCAACCCACGCCGGATCGCCAATGCCACTAGGGATATGCGGATTCGGGATGCCGTAGGAGATCAGGCAGGGACGCGGCGCGCACAGCGCGATCAGCTCGTGGGAATCAACCGGCAAGTCAGCCGCCGTCATGGTTTTGCCGTTGATGTCCGAAGCGCCGTACTTCATCAAGTTGCCGGCCATCCAGTAGTACTCGCCGCCGGCGAGGTTTTCGAGCGCCTCGCCCAGGTCGTGGCGATGTAGTTTAGCACCGCCCTCACCGGAAGACGCGACAAACGCCGCCGCCAGGCGCGGCTCGAACGCTTCAGTGACGAGAGCGGCCTTGCCATAGCGGGAGACACCTTCCACGGCCACTTTAGTGGGGTCCACCCGGGCGTCGGAGTGGGATTCAAAATAATCGATCAGACTCGAAATGCCCCACTGCCATGCCCGCAGGGCGCCCCAATCCTGTGGGTTGCGCGGTTCACCTTTGTTACACAGGCCGATGATGCCCAGGCGCAGGGAATTGCCGCCGCTGTCAGGCTGAACGCTGTTGGGATCGAAGTAGCCATAGCCCCAGCCATTCTTGATGGCGTCGCGAACGCTGCCCCTTGCATTCCAGCCAGGGACACCGCTGCCGCCTGCACCGACATTCGGAGGCACAGCAACTTGCGGACGCGTTGCGGCGGCCGTGGTTGGGCCGCGAATACCCGGCCGGCCGGCAAATCCCCCTCGACCCCTGCCGAACTCGAAGATAATGGGCACCGCTCCAGTGGCATCGGCCGGAACGGTAAAGCTGGCGCGGAGATCGACGGCGATCTGGGGGAAAGCCGAGTTGTCAACGTGCCCAATCAGCGTTCGGGTTACCGTCGGAATGCCATCTTGGTTGCCCTGCACGGGATCAGAGACTTCCCAGGTGATCTTTGGAGTTTCCTTCGGAATTCGCCCGTACACTTCGCGTTCGAAGTCTTCGAGGATTTCCGCACGGCGCGCGGGCCATTGCTCCGGGGTCGTCACTTTCGCGCCATCCTTCATCTTCATCACATCGGGAAGCGTCGGCATCATGTCATTGGCCAACGCGTCCTCATAGCCCTTGCCTGTCTGCCGGCTGTTGCCATTCTTGCCCGGACGCAGCGACTTGATGCCAAGCTGCTGTTCCATGTTCTGATGGTCGTCATAACTCTGCGGGATGAATGCCTGCTGGGCACCGGCCTTGAAGGCCAGCGGGCCGGTGACCGTCAGCGTCACGAGTGCCGCAGCCAGGCGGCCGCGCGTGCAACGAATCGTTCCTGCTTTTGCCACAGAAGTCTCCGCCGTTTGAGGTTGAAAGACAAGGATACCAGAAATTGCCGGCCATGCGCCGGTCCTTAAACGCCCAACCGCAGGCGACGTATTTCTATTGCGCCCTGCCATGGTCAATCCGGAGACCGATACGTTGCCGATGAACCGATTCATTACGCGACTGATTGTGCCGTTCATCTGCGGCGCTGCATTGTGCGCATCCTTGGCGATGGGGGCGGAGGGCGATGACGACGCCGAATTGGCGACGGCGCGCTCCGCGGCCATGAAGACGTATAACGGTGAGGTTGCCCCGTTTATGGCGACCTATTGCGCACGCTGCCATACCGGAAAAAAGACCAAGGGTGGGGTGAACTTCCAAAACGCATTGAAGGACCCCGGTTCGCCTCTGGTCCGAACGCTGTGGAAGCGGGCGTCGGCGCAGCTCAAGGGGCACGACATGCCGCCGGATGAGGCGGAGAAGCAGCCGAGCGAGCAGGAACGCCAGGCGATCGTCGACTGGATTGCGGGGATAAAGCGTTTCAGCCCCAAGGACCCCGGCCTGTTCGTCATCCGCCGCTTGAGCAAGGTCGAATACGGCAACACCCTGCACGATCTGTTGGGCGTCGATCCGCAGATCGCCAATGATTTGCCGGACGAGGTGTTCGGCGCCGGGTACACCAACTCCCTTTCTCCTCTTCTGATGGAGCAGTATCTGGCGGTGGCAAACGAAGTGCTGGACCAGGTCCTCGCGCCGCCGGGAGCATCGCCTACCGCCGCGCAGCAACGCCTGTTTGGCGTCGATCCGGGCAACCAGGCCGACCGCCAGGCGGCAGCGCGGAAGATCGCCCAGTCGCTGGCCCGCCTCGCCTACCGCCGGCCGCCGTCGGATGCGGAGGTCGAAGTTCTGCTGCGCGTGTTCGCGCTGGCGGCAGACCAGGGGAAGTCGTACCCGGACGCGTTGCGCCTGATGCTGAAGGCGATCCTGGTCTCGCCGCAATTCCTCTTCATTACGCCCGGCCCTGCCCCCCCTGACCTGACCGCCGATGTCACTGCGGCGGGCGACATTGTCCCGCTCGACGATTATCAACTGGCTTCCCGCCTCTCGTACCTGTTGTGGGCGACAATGCCCGATGCGGAATTGTCGGCGCTGGCCGACGCCGGGAAACTGCGCGACCCCCAGGTGCTCGCCGGCCAGACCCGCCGCCTGATCGCCGATCCGCGCTCACGTGCCTTTTTCGATGGGTTCGGCGCGCAGTGGCTCGGTTTGGATAAGCTCGCCGGCAAGACCTTTGACCCGGCAAAATTCCCGCAGATGACCGGCGACCTGCGCGCGTCGATGTACGATGAAGCACGCCTGCTCTTTGAGAGCATCCTGCGCGAGAACCGCAGCCTGGCGACGTTCATCGACAGTGACTACACGTTCCTCAACGGCACGCTGGCCCCAATCTACGGCATGCAGAGCACGGTCACCGGCCCGGCGATGCAAAAGGTCAAACTGAGCGATGCCAACCGCGGCGGCATCCTGACCATGCCCGGCATCCTGGCCATGAGCTCATTCCCCAACCGCACCAGCCCGGTCAACCGCGGCGTGTGGGTTCTCGAACAGGTCCTCGGCCAGCACGTTCCGCCGCCGCCAGCCAATGTCCCGTCGCTGGAAAAACAGGACCAACACGAGATCGCCACGCTCACGCTGCGTCAACGCACGGAGCTGCACCGGTCCAACCCGGTGTGCGCCAACTGCCACAAGGTCTTCGATCCCATCGGCTATGGCCTGGAGAACTTCGACGCCATCGGACGCTGGCGAGACCGCGATGATTCCGGCGGCGCCATCGACGCCACCGGCGAGCTGCCAGGCGGACACCGTTTCGGCACACCCCGCGAACTCAAGCAGATCATCGCCGCGCGGACCGATGACTTCTGCCGCAACCTGACCGGCAAACTGCTGGCCTACGCGCTGTGCCGTCAGTTGGAAGGCTATGACGAGGTCGTCGTCGATCAGCTTTGCGGTAAAACCGCCGCGGACGGCGACCGCATGCAGACGCTCGTGGTCGGGGTCGTGACCAGTTATCCTTTCACACATCGCCGGATCGGAGACGCAGCCCATGCGAAGTAACTTGCTGATCAGTTCATCGGACTAAGCGGGGACCGCAACGGGCGCGGGTTGGATGAACTCCGCCAGTTGCCGCGCGTTCGAGCGCTCTTCGGCTGGTTTGGCCTTCCCGCTTCGCACCAGTTCAAGCTCTCGGTTGAGCGCCCAACTCGACGTCACCTGCTCGTCGTAAGTCGTGTCCACTCCAAGAGCCTGGCGAAAGGCATCAGCCGCAGCGCTCGCATCATCCACCTGAACCGCGAGCAGCCCGAGGGAAACCAATCCGGTGAAGATCACGTCTGGCGACGTTTCTATTGGCAGCGCCTGCTGCATCCGGCGGACGGCCACGTTGGCGACAGTGTTCAAATCAGCCGGCTCGGGGATTTGAATCGCGCGCTGGGCGACGATCCCACCCGACATCAGGACGAGTCGCGGCTTGGTCTTGCCGTCCGCCAGATAATCGCGGGCACGGGAGTACGCCTCCTGATACCGTTTGCTTTGCCACAGCAGTCGGAGCGACAGCGCGCGATAGCTGGCGTTGTTCGGCGCACGCCTGGCCGCCTCGTCCATGAACGCCACTGCCGGCGCGAGTTCGCCAAGCCCCTCATACGCGCGCGACCGCAAATACGCGACCTCATCCTCACGCCAGCGATGCGACACGCCGGCTCTAAGGAATTCGAGGACGTCCTCCCATTTGCGGCGGTTATAGGCCGATTCGACCAGTTGCCGCACTTCCCCTGCGGGCACGCGCGCCACAACATCCGGATCGGGGATCTCACGGTCGTGGGTCATCGAAAGGTCGGCCGACAGCGCGTTGAGACGTACGATTTCCTCTTCGGAGAGATGGGCCTCAGCGCGCTCCATATGGTGGCGCAACTCGCTCGCTTCGGGCGACTGATTCCGCCGGGCGGCAATCAGCGCGTGCAGTTCCACGAGCAGCCGTTGGTACTCTCGATAATGGACGTTGTCGACGTACATGTTTCTCGATGGCTCAAGGCTCCTCGACGGTCCAATCCGGCTGGGTCGTGGCGAGGTTGGTCTGAAGGTCGTTCAGCGACATGGCATGCGCGGGACAAATCGTGCCGTGAGAACGACCGGTTACGTTTAGCGCCAGTGTAGGTGTCATCGGACCTGACGCAAATGCGCCCGTGCCAGTCATCCAGATCTTCATGTCGTCATCCCCAGCCGCGCCGGGAACCTTGCCGGCGAGTCGAACGGGGATCAGTCGCTTCGGGATCCGTTTCAGATCAGCAGGGACAATTGATGGGAACACGGACATCCCGCCACCGTCCAGCATGACGTTTCCGCTCGCATCCACATTTACATCGGCGTTGACCGGATGACCTGGCGGGCGCACCCCCAACTCACAGGTGTCGTTACCGATGCGTGGTCTGCCAGCGTTCTCAAACATGCTCCGATATACTTTCGGCATTTTCGGTTCCTCTCACTCCTTCTACATTACGCGCAGCTTGATCACTTGCCAAGGAAAGGATGTGCGCAGAAAGGATGTGCGCGGGGTGATCGATCGTCTTGATCCCCCGCAGGACCAGCTCGGCAACCAACCTGCACTGAGCTTGCCGAAAGCGATGGTGGATCGACAGGGTCGACAGGGCTCACATGCCCCACTCATCGGAAAAACATCGGCCACGATGGAGCGCGTCCAGCCCAGTCGCTCGGACTTCATTGTGCCAAGCGCCAGCGGCGCCGGCGGATCGAACCGCGCGGCGTCATAAGGCTGTATGGCCTGTCTCCCGAACTTCCATCACGAAATCGCCTGCATCTTCCGGATGTGCCAGCCTGGGTGTGCGAATCTTCCCGGCGCGTCGGACGGGGGTTGCTTTCGTCTCCTCTTCAACGCTCAAACGAACGCGAGTCCCTTCGGGCAGTGCAAGCGGCTCAAGCGGACGGAACGCGCCCTGGCTGAAGATGGCATCCATATGGCGGACCATGAGTTAACTCTAACCCCATGAACATGCGATGTACAGCCGGGTAGTAGCTCCGCCCGCTCCGCTACGAGGCTGAAGCACCCCGCTTGCCAAATAGCGCGAACCTCTGACCCGTGACCGGATCAATCGCCATGATACGCCCTCGCGTCTTGCCGAGCTGGTCAAGGATAGAGACACCCGCCAACCACATTTCCAGAAAATCCTCAAGCGAATAGTTTGAATCCGAGTGTTTTTTCCTCCTCGTGAACCTGGACGTCGCTGCAAGGCGGGAACCGAAGCACCACCCGGGTGGTGCTAAGGTGCGATCGAATGCGATTGGGCGGCGATTCGGACATCGTCGGCTCGTCTGCGGTTGGTGCCTCGAGGCTGATTCGACAGCGCAGGGGATCATACCCCTTCCGGGACTCGTCCCGCAAACCGATGAGACGCTATCGCTCTGAGATGGTTCGTCAGCGGGCGCCAGATGAAGACGTTACCGCGACGAGGCGCGGATTGAAGGCGGTGAATTTCCTTGCGAAGTGTTCCCCCCACCAACGCCGTCAAAGAATTCCGGTATCATGTTCAGGGGTTGCTGTTAACCAGCCCACCCTTCACGCAATATCGTGTGATGGATCACGGAGAAGCGCGTCATGCGAAGTAACCTGCTGATCAGCCGTCGGACCTGCTTGCGCGGCCTTGGTGTCGCGCTCGCGCTGCCCTTGATGGAAAAAATGGGCTGGGCGGATCAGCCAAAGGGAGCCACCTATAAGCCGCCGGTGCGTCTGGGGTTCATGTACATGCCGCACGGCGTGATCATGGAGCGCTTCTGGCCGGCCGATCCGTCCAACTATCTTTCGGCCCCGCCGCCGATCCTGGAACCGCTGAAACCGGTGCTCGATCAATGCCTTCTGGTGAAGGGCATTACCGGCGTGCCCATCGCTCCGCTGAATGGCGCCCCGCATGCGCTGGAATTGTCTACCTGGCTCACCGCCACGCTGCCGGATACGGACAAGCGCGACGTGGTCAACATCGCGATCTCGGCCGATCAGATCGCGGCCAATTACGTCGGGGCCTTCACGCCACTGCCGTCGTTGGAGCTGGCGACGATGCCGCAGACGCACAAGGAGAACCAGGAAGGCCTGAACGAGGCCTATTACTCGCATTGCAGCTATCGCGGGCCGACGCAGCCGCTGCCGGCGGAAATCAACCCTCGCACGGTTTTGAAGCGGCTGTTCCAGTGCCGGAATGGGAGCCAGGCAGGCAGTGCGACAACCGCGGCCGATGCGCTCGATCACTCGATGCTCGATCTGGTCCTGGGGGGCGCCAAGGATTTGCGCGGAACACTGAGCTATTCCGATCAGCGCAAACTCGACGAATACCTCGACAGCGTGCGGTCGGTTGAACGGCGCATCGCCGCCATTCAGCTTCGTCAAATCGACGCCTCCAAGGCTGCGGCGGGACTCCGCACTGCCAGCCGCGCATTCAGTGACTCTGCGCCGATTGAAATCAAGATGCCCGAGGGGGACAAGCGCAGCGAGTACATGCAGGTGATGTGCGATCTCAACGTTCTTGCCTTCCAGACCGATCTCACGCGGGTGAGCACCTACATCGGATCAACTCCCAACGGCGTTTCCTATCCGGAACTGGGTTTCCACGACGAGCACCATTCAGTGACCCATC
>Ga0182024_10004680_pt1 | contig 31245 bp, 28 predicted proteins | sample P32metaG_FD_120480 | JGI IMG/M metagenome (GOLD analysis project Ga0182024, IMG submission 120480) | Permafrost microbial communities from Stordalen Mire, Sweden - P3-2 metaG (Illumina Assembly) | ecosystem: Environmental > Terrestrial > Soil > Wetlands > Permafrost | place: Sweden: Stordalen... | reverse complement strand
TGCTCGTCACGACGCTGCGCGACCAACCCGAATATCCACGCGTGGTCGCGGGGTTGGCGTGGATCGATACCGAACGCACGACCGTGACGCTCAATCCAGGGCGCCAGGAGCCCTCGGTGTCGATCCCGCGCGGCAGCATGGACCTGCCGCCACAACGACGAGGGAAGCTGCTGGCGAGCTTCAACAGCGGCTTCAAGCTGGCGGACTCACGGGGCGGCTTCGCCCTCAACGGTCATACCTACGCGACCATGCGCAACGGACAGGGCACGCTCGTCGGATACGCCGACGGGCGCGTCGACGTGGTCGACTGGAGCAACGGGCCGGTCGCTGCGGCCTCGGTGGCGTTCGCCCGCCAGAACCTGCCGCTGATCGTCGATGAAGGACGAGCCAATCCCAATCTCGCAAACGGCGCCGAATGGGGAGCGACCGTCGGCAATGCGATCCTCGTTTGGCGATCTGGAATCGGCGTCGATGCACGCGGGAACCTGATCTATGCGGCGGGCGACAACGAGACCGTGCGCAGTCTCGCGGATACCCTCATCCACGCTGGAGCCGTCCGCGCGATGGAGCTCGACATCAACTCCTACTGGGTGAGCTTCATCACCTACGGCGCGCCCGAAGCGGGCAACCCGACGAACCTGCTGCCCGACATGAGCCGCTCGGCCAGCCGATACCTTGAACCTGACGACCGCGACTTCTTCGCGGTGTACGCCCGCTGAGCCACGCGGTCGCAGGGGCGCCGCGCGAATGCGCGAGTACTAACTTGTTGGGCATGACGCAAGCGGCGGTGAGACTGAGTCGCCTGACGCACGAGCGGCCGTGGCAGGAGCACGCGCGCCTGTATCGGGACCTCTTCGCCGATCCCGCCGTTGCGGCGACGCTGTGGCCGGGCGCGCTCGGCGGTCCGCGCACCGACCGCCAGGCCGCCGAGATGCTGACACAGGACATCGCCCATTGGCACGAGCGCTCGTTCGGGCCATGGGTCTTCTTCGAGACGGCGACCGGCGTGTTCGTCGGTCGCGGCGGACTGCGCGCCGCCGATCTTGCCGGCGAGGAATGTGTGGAGTTGCTCTACGCCGTACGCTCGGACGCCTGGGGCCAAGGCTACGCGACCGAGATGGCCCGCCTGGCGGTGGCTCACGCCCGGCGCCTTGGGCTTGCTGACGTCGTCGGCTTCACCGCTACCACCAACCGCGCCTCGCAGCGCGTGCTGGAGAGCGCCGGCATCCGCTTCGAGGCGCGCATCGATCGTGCCGGCCTGCCGCACTGGCTGGGACGTCTTCGCCCGATCGACTAGCCTGGAGCAGGCGATGCTCTTCACGCGTAAGCAGGCCGCGATGGTAGATGAGGGATCGGCGCTGCCAGGGCGCACCGCGGAGATGCCGGTCCCGCCGACGCACGAGGTGCTGGGGACTCCGTTGAAGGGGCCTTTCCCGAGCGGCATACAGACGGCGATCTTCGCACTGGGCTGCTTCTGGGGCGCGGAGCGGATCTTCTGGCAGGCCGACGGCGTGTACACGACCGCTGTTGGCTATGCCGGCGGCTTCACGCCCAACCCGACCTACGAGGAGGTCTGCAGCGGGCGCACCGGCCACACCGAGGCCGTACTCGTCGCCTTCGACACCCGGGCCACCAGCTACGAGGAGATGCTGAAGCTGTTCTGGGAGGGCCATGACCCCACCCAGGGGATGCGCCAGGGTAACGACATCGGCAGCCAGTACCGCTCTGCGATCCTATGGCGAGATGACTCCCAGCGCGTCGCCGACGAGGCGTCGCGGGACGCCTACCAGATGGTTCTCACCCAGGCAGGCCTGGGTGAGATCACCACGGAGATCGCCCCGGCGGGCGAGTTCTACTACGCCGAGAGCTACCACCAGCAGTACCTCGCCAAGAACCCCGGCGGCTACTGCGGGCTCGGCGGCACCGGCGTCAGCTGCCCCGTCGGCCTGACCCAACAGGCCTAGCGAGCCCTTCGACGGCCCGGCCCCGCTGAAGCGGGGCCGCTGACCGTCGTTTCGTCGTTGTCAGGCCCGGGCGCGCCCACCGAGATGGACGCGCCCGGCACGAGCGGGCGTCCCCGCCCTATGCGCCCGCGGGGGCAGGGTTGGGTTGCCACCCAGGTGGCGAGTGTGGGCCGCCGAGCGTGGGCACGTCTGACGGATAGACCTCGTTGCCGTGGATCGCGTGATCGCCGACCTCGAGCTCCTCGTCGGAGAGCCGCAGCGGTATGAAGATGCCAACCACCTTCAGGATGATGAATGTAACCACCGCGGTGTAGGCGATCACCCATCCGGCCGCCTCGGCCTGCCAGCGCATCAGCGTCCAGCTGCCGTGGACGACGCCCGCCTCGCCCGGGAGGTTGGACGCACCCCCCACGCCGATGTACTCGACTACGTGAGGGTCGGCGAGTAACCCGACCAAGAGGCCTCCGCATAGACCGGCTATCCCGTGCGTATAGATCACCCCCAGGGTGTCGTCGACGCTTCTGAACATTGGTGCTCGACTGAGGAAGCGGATCGCCATCCATACGATCGTCGCATCGACGACGCCGATTATGATCGCGCCGTAGCCGTTGACGAATCCGGCGGCGGGCGTGATCCCAACGAGACCGGTGATCATTCCGTTGACGGCGCCGATCATGGACGGCTTGTCGCGGAAGATGTAGTCCCAGGCGATCCACACGAGCATCGCCACGGCGGTGCAGAGGTTGGTGTTGAGCACCGCCGCGGAGGCGTCGGCGCCGGCGTAATAGGAGTCCCCTCCGTTGAAGCCGTTCCAGCCGAGCCACAGCAGGCCAGCTCCAGCTGCCACCATCAGCAGGTTGTTGGGCGCGTCGACCTCGCGGTCGCGTTGCAGCCGCGGACCGATCACTGCGGCGAACACGAACCCTGAAACCCCGGCGGCGAGGTGAATGACGTAACCCCCCGAGTAGTCCAGGGCGCCGTGCGCGGCGAAGTAGCCGCCGCCCCAGAGCAGGAACGCGTTGACCGTGTAAACGCAGGTGATCCACAGCAGTACGTACGGGATCCAGGCCTTGAAGTTGACCCGCCCGAGCACCGAGCCGAGCGCCAAGATCGGTGTGATCGCGGCGAACACGAACTGGAAGTACACGAGCGACGACAGCGGGAAGTGGAACGGCGGACCCGTCGTGATCGACGGAATTTCCGCCTGACCCTCCTCGCCGACGTGGCCGAGCACGCTGCCCGGTTCACCCAGCCAAGTCCCCAGGAACCCTTTGGTCCCGAACACGCCCGAGCCGCTGTGCGCGATCGGATGACCGAAGCCCATCTTGAACGCCCACAGGCACCAGACGACGAGCGTTACGCAGAACGCCACGAACGTGAGCATCATGCTGTTGACCGACCAGCGCTTCTGCATCACGCCGCCGTACAGAATCGCGAGTCCGGGAAGGCTCATGAGCCCCACGAACGTCGCCGCCGTCATCTGCCACGCGTTGTCGCCGGGGTTGAGCCAACTTGGGTATGCCTGCCAGGACATGTGCCTCCGTTTCCCTACAGTCGTGGATCTCCACACACCCGATCCGCGCATGCGGCCGGGACGCGCCAAATTGCAATGCCGTATGAAATCCGCTCCGCGGACGCGCCGGTAGGGACACTTTGGCCAACGGTTGGGCGCTGGGTTTCGACATCTGTATAGACACCGCGCGAGCGGCCGGCGGGGTACTAGTTACGCGCGGTGAAGGGGAAACCGGCGCGCCGGCAGGCGGCGCTCAGCGAATCGGCGATACCCGGATAGGCGCCAGCAGAGGCGCATATCACCCTGCCCTGCCGCCCGCAGCCGTGCAGTCGCGCGGCGCCCAGCGTGCTGGCGAACGTCACGCTGACGCAGTCGGCGCGCGCCGGCGATCCGCTGGTCAGCGCGAAGCCGCTGAGACCGGCCACAGCCAGCACCACGCACGCGAGCAGCGCCGCAACGACGACCTTCTCCCGCCGTCCCCAGCGCAGCGGCTCCGACAGCCGCCGGTGCCGGTCCATCATGATCATTGCGATCGACCCTACTGCGTTGCGGAATCCGCCTCCGCGCCGGAGGCGGCGGCCGCGTCGGCTTCGGCGGACGCCGCCGAGTCCGCGGCCACATCGGCGGGCTTGAAGTCCAGAGCCGCGGAGTTGATGCAGTAACGCTGCCCCGTCGGGCCCGGCCCGTCGTCGAAGACGTGCCCCAGATGGCCTCCGCAGTTGCGGCAGATGACCTCCGTGCGGCGCATGAACAGGCTGTTGTCGGGGCGCAGCTCCACGGCCTCGGCGACCGCGGGCTCGGTGAAGCTCGGCCAGCCGCTGTGAGACTCGAACTTCGTGTCACCCGCGAACAGCATCGCGCCGCAACCGGCGCAGCGGTAGTCGCCCGACGCCTTGTTGTAGACATACTCGCCCGTGAACGGCGGCTCGGTCCCGGCCTTGCGCAGGACCTCGTACTGGGCCGGGGTCAGCTGCTCGCGCCACTCCTGATCGGACTTCATCGGCTTGGGCTCGCTCATAGCAATGGTTCTAGCAGCGGCGGGCTTCGTGTCCACCCTGCTATCGTGATCCTTACGTTCACGTCAACTTCAACGGGGACTCGCAGGAGCGTTTCGACTTGAGCACCGCATCCACCGCCCATACCAGCGGCGATCCCGCAGGGCATTCCCGTTTCGGTGTCGAGGCAGGCCACGAGAGCTACAAGTGGTGGGCCCTGTCCTGCACCAGCCTCGGGATGCTTCTCGCAGCCACCAACTCGGGCACGTTGATCATCGCGCTGCCCGATCTCGAGCGCTCCCTGCACACCAGCCTGCTGGCGCTCGTTTGGGTGATCCTCGCGTATCTGATCGCCGCCACCGTGCTCGTCCTGATGGCGGGACGGCTGAGCGACCTGTTCGGGCGCAAGCGCGCCTATGTAGGCGGCTTCGTGGCGTTCGCGCTCGCCTCGCTTGGGGCGGGCTTCTCTTCCGACGCAACCGTTCTGATCCTGTGGCGCGTCCTGCAGGGGATCGGCTCGGCCTTCCTGTTCGCCAACGCGGCCGCGTTGGTGACGGACGCCTTCCCAAAGGAGCAGCTCGGGTTGGCGATGGGCGCCAACACGATGATCGCCGCCGTCGGACTCGTGCTCGGTCCCGTGCTGGGCGGCACGCTCGTATCGATTTCCTGGCATTGGGTGTTTTGGTTCAACGTCCCCTTCGCGCTGGCCGGCGCCATCTGGGGCGCGCTGATCCTGCGCGAGCTCGCCAAGCCGGATTCGGTCCGCGGGTATGACGTTGTGGGGACCAGCGCGTTCGTGCTGGGCCTCACCGGCCTGGTGCTCGGCGTCTCGCGTGGCGGCCTGAGCGGCTGGAACGACCCGATCGTGATCGGCGGACTGGCCGCCGCCGCGGTTCTGCTGCCGGCGTGGGTCTTCATCGAGAGTCGCTCGCGTGCGCCGATGCTCGACCTGGAGATCTTCAAAGCGCGCCTGTTCGCGGCCGCGAGTGCCGCCGCCTTCATCAACGGACTGGCCCGCTTCGCGCTGATGTTCCTGTTCGTCTTCTACTTCCAGGGCGCCCAGAGCAACTCCCCGATCGAAGCCGGAATCAAGCTGATTCCGCTCGCGCTGGGGATGCTCATCGCCTCGCCCCTCGCCGGCGTCTATGCCGATCGACATGGCTCGCGCGCGCTGGCCGCGGCGGGCATGCTCGTGAGCGCCGCCGGCCTCGCCGCGATGACAACGCTCGCAGTGCACACGCCCTACTGGCAGAGTGGCCTCTGGCTGTTGATCGTCGGTGTGGGCTCAGGGATGTTCAACAGCCCGAACACGGCCGCGATGATGGGATCGGTGCCTGCGGATCGCCGCGGCATTGCCGCCGGGGCAAGAACGCTGCTGCAGAACACCGGCGCCGTGCTGTCAATCGCGTTCGTGCTCGCGATCGTCACATCGGCCGTGCCCAAAGCGACGCTGTTCGCGGTCTTCTCGGGCGTCACGAAGGGACTCTCCGAGCAGAAGCTCGCGCCGTTCATCGCCAACATGCACGTGGCGTTGTGGGCGCTGGCGGCAACGTCGTTCGTGGGCGTCGGCGTGTGCTTGATGCGCCCGCGCCACGTCCAGGTGCGCGCCGTCGGCGAGCGCTCGAGCGGGCTCGAGCGCTGGAACGGAGCGGCCGCCGGCGGCGACCCCGATCCCGAGCTCGACGGCCTCTCTGCGACTCACAACGGCGACGCCCCTTCCCAATCGGTGCCCACAGCGGCGCGCTGAGGGCCGGTCATGCAAACGACGGCTTCGCAGACAGCCAGTGCGCCCGCCGGGTCTCGCTCGGAGAGCCTGCGCATCGGCGATGTCGCCCGCCTCGTTGGCACCACGCCGAGGACGATCCGCTACTACGAGGAGATCGGCCTGCTCCCCGAGGCGCCGGCGCGGCCGTCCGGCCAGCACCGCATGTACACGCAGGCCGAGGTCGACCGGCTACGAGAGGTGATGCGCCTGAAGGACCTGCTGGGCGTGTCGCTGGAGGAGCTAAAGACGCTGCTCACGGCCGAGGAGGCGCGCGCGGAGGTGCGCGCCCAGCTGCGCCGCGAGGATGTCGACCCGGGGCGCCGCCGGGAGCTGCTGAGCCAGGCGCTCGGCCATCTCGACCGACAGCTGGCACTGGTCCGACATCGGACTGCCGAGCTCGCAAAGCTGGACACCGAGCTGAGCGAGACGCGCAAGCGCGTGAGGCGCAAGATCCGCGAGCTGGACGCTCACTCCGAGGGCGCCTTTCCTCCCCCTGCCCCGCTCACGGCCACGAAAGAGCCGCGGCCGTGAGCGCCTCCGCATCGGACGCCGCGGTGCTCGTCGATGACCTCGTCGTCCGCTTCGGCGAGGTGGAAGCTGTCGGGGGCGTTTCCTTTGCCGTCGCCCCAGGCGAGGTGTTCGGCCTGCTCGGTCCCAACGGCGCGGGCAAGACAACTACGATCCGGGTGCTCACGACACTCCTTCCGGCAACGACGGGGCGCGCGCTCGTGGCCGGATTCGATGTTCGCAACGACAGCCTCGCGGTGCGCGCGCGCATCGGCTACATCCCCCAGGCGATCTCGGTCGACGGGGCGCTGACGGCCTATGAGAACCTCGACTTCTACGGCCGCGTCACGGGGGTGGCAAGGCACGAGCGACGCGAGCGGATCGAGGAAGCGATCGAGACGATGGAGCTCGCGCCGCTGCTCGACCGTCTCGCGCGCACGCTCTCCGGAGGGATGCTCCGCCGACTAGAGATCGCAACGGCTCTGCTGAACCGCCCTGAGGTGCTGTTCCTGGACGAGCCGACGGTCGGGCTGGATCCCACCGCCCGCGGCATGGTATGGGAGCGGCTGGACGCGCTGGGAGAGCAGGCTGGCACGACGATTCTGGTGACCACGCACATGATGGAGGAGGCCGAGCGCCACTGCGACCGCCTTGGGGTGATTGACCGAGGACGGCTGGTCGAGCAGGGAGAGCCCGCCGAGCTTCTGGAGCGCCATCAGACGGGGAGCCTCGAAGAGGTGTTCACCGCCGTGACCGGCCGCCCGATCGGCGAGGAGAACGGCGAAGACGAGGGGAGGCTGTCCGATGTCCGCGCCCAGCGCCGCGTCGCCCGCCGTCTCGGCTGAACCCGTCGCCGCCCTCTCGACAGGGCCGCTTGCCCGCGTGGCCACGGGCACCTTGGCGATGGCGCAGGCGGAGATGCGCAAGCTGCGCCATGACCACCTGGACATCGTCACCCGCTCGGTACAGCCGCTGCTGTGGCTGTTCATCTTCGGGACCGCACTGCGCAGCAACCGCTCGCTGACGCTCGGCACGCTCGACTACCGCGCGTATCTCGCGCCGGGGGTTCTGGCTCAGGCGGCGATGTTCATCGCGATCTTCTTCGGCCTCGCGGTCATCTGGGAACGCGACGTGGGTCAGCTCCAGCGCCTGCTCGCGACGCCGCTACCGCGCACGTCGATCGTTCTCGGCAAGTCCGCCGGGGCGTGTGTCCGAGCGCTCGTGCAGGCACTGCTGCTCCTGGTCGTGCTCGCCGCGACCGGCATCCCGGTGCGCTGGACGGTCACCGGCGTCGTAGGGACGCTCGCGATGCTGATGCTCGGAACGGCGGCGTTCGCGTGCATGTCGATGCTGCTTGCCGCCGCCGTCAAGGAGCGCGAGCGCTTCATGGGCATCGGCCAGTTGATCATGATGCCGCTGTTCTTCGCCTCAAGCGCCCTCTATCCACTCAGCGTGATGCCTGGCTGGCTGCACGTCCTCGCGCGTGTGAACCCGCTCACTTACGAGGTTCAGGGGCTGCGCCAGATGCTCGTCGGAGTCGGCGGAGCCGGAGAGGTGTGGCTGGATTTCCTCGTCGTGACCGGTTTCTTCGCGATCATGCTCGTGGCTGCGACGCGCGCATATCCGAAGGCGATCCTGTAGCCACGACGAGCACAGCCGGCGACTGCCCACGTGGGGCGCCAGATCGCGGTCGACAACCAGCGAGAGAAGGAGCGATTTGATATGTCCTCTGCAGCCGAGGTGAAGCCGAGCCCAGCGGGGGTTCCCGGCGCGGTGACCGACCCGGGGGTCGTGCGCGCCGAAGACCTCACCTACCCCAGCGCCGACGGCACGCCCGTCAACGGATACCTCGCCTCGCCTGCGGCGCCGGCAGGCGCGGCCGGCAGGCCGGCGATCGTCGTAATCCATGAGGCCGGCGGCCTCGGCGAGCACATCAAGGACGTCGCCAACCGCTTGGCAAACCTCGGCTACCTCGCTCTCGGCGTCGACCTCTACGCGCGCGAAGGCGGGCCTCCGCCGTTGCAGGACATGCAGGCGGTGATGGCGCGCCTGTTCGCGATGTCCGACGCGACGGCGCTCGGCGATCTGGAGAGCGCCGCCGACTTCGTGCGCGCGCGCGAGGACTGCAACGGGCAGGTCGCGTGCATCGGCTTCTGCATGGGCGGGCGCTACGCGCTGCTGTTCGCGTGCGCAAGCGATCGGCTGGACGCCGCGGTCGACTGCTGGGGCGGCTTCATCGACAGGTCCACGCCGCAGGAGCGCTCGACGCCGGTGCGCCCGACCCCGCCCATGGAGCTGGCCGACCGGCTGAGCTGTCCGCTGCTTGCTGCGATCGGGGCGGAGGACCAGAACCCGTCGCCGGAGCTGGGCGAGCAGCTGCGCCAGCGGGCGGCGACGAGCGGGCAGGAGGTCAAAGTGGCCGTGTACGAGGGCGCCGGCCACGCCTTCTTCGCCGACCACCGCCCGAGCTACCGCCCTGGCCCGGCGGCAGAGCTGTGGCGGGAGATCGTGTCGTTCCTCTCGCGCCACCTGCCGGTCGCCTGATCCCCCGGCCGGGGAGGTGCGGGCGGGCGAGGTAGGGCTTGCTGCGAGCGCTCGCCGGAAGCGCTCATGGCGGTGCATATAGTGCGGTGCGGCAGGCCGTCGGGCGAGAACAAGGAGGTCGTCGTGGAGCGCAAGTGGTGGACCTTGATCGCCGTCTCCGTGGCGATCTTCATGCTGCTGCTGGACATCACCGTGGTCAACGTCGCGCTGCCCGATATCCAGCGCTCGCTGCACTCGTCATTCTCCGACCTGCAATGGGTGGTCAACGCGTACTCGCTGACCCTCGCCGCCTTCCTGCTGACGGCGGGCGCGCTTTCGGACCTGGTCGGCCGCAGGCGCGTGTTCGTCGCGGGCCTGATCGTATTCACGATCTCCTCGGCGGCCTGTGGCCTCTCGTCGAGCCCGCTGGCGCTCAACCTCGCCCGCGCCGTGCAGGGAACCGGCGGCGCGATGATGTTCGCCACCTCTCTGGCGCTGATCGCACAGGCGTTCCGCGGCAAGGATCGGGGCATCGCATTCGGTGTGTTCGGCGGCACGATCGGCGCCGCGGTGGCCGTTGGGCCGGTGGTTGGCGGCGTGATCACGTCGGGCATCGGCTGGGAATGGATCTTCTTCGTGAACGTCCCGATCGGCGTGCTCGGCGTGATCTTCACCCTCACGCAGGTGGCCGAGTCACGCGATCCTGACGCGAGGGGAGTCGACTGGATGGGTCTGCTGACCTTCTCGGGCTCGCTCTTCCTGCTCGTGTTCGCACTCATCCAGGGCAACGAAAAGGGCTGGGGCTCCGCGCGGATTCTCGCCTTCCTGATCGCCTCCGCCGTGCTGCTCGTTCTGTTCGTGCTCGTTGAGCACAGACAAAAACGGCCGATGCTCGACCTGACGCTGTTTCGCCGGCCCGCGTTCGCCGGCGCCAGCATCGTGGCATTCGCTGTGTCGGCGTCGATGTTCGCGATGTTTCTGTACCTGACGCTCTACATCCAGGATGTACTCGGCTACGGCCCGCTGCAGGCCGGGCTGCGCTTCCTGCCGATCACGCTGGTGTCCTTCGTGGTGGCTCCGATCGCAGGGAGGCTGAGCGTGCGGGTCCCCGTGCGGCTGCTGCTCGGCTTCGGCCTGCTGCTCGTGAGCGGCGGCCTGCTGTCGATGACAGCCGTCGACGCCGGTTCGGGGTGGACCACCCTGATACCCGGGTTCCTGCTCGCGGGCGCCGGCGTCGGGCTGATCAACCCACCGCTCGCCTCGACGGCGATCGGCGTCGTCCACTACTCGCGCAGCGGCATGGCATCGGGGATCAACAACACGTTCAGGCAGGTGGGCATCGCCACGGGCATCGCCGGCCTCGGCGCGGTCTTTCAGCACGACGTCACGCACAACACGACCACCGCGCTCGCCGCCAATGGGCCCGGCCGCCAGGTGCTGGGCGCGGCGCACGGCAAGCTGAGCGGCGCGCTCGTGTCCGGCGAAGTCGGAGCGCTCGCCCATTCGCTCCCGCCCGCCGCTCGCTCGGCGCTGAGCCACTCCTATCGCGTGGGCTTCACCGGAGCCTTTACGAGCATCCTGACGATCGCCGCGGTCGTCGCCCTCGTCGGCTCGGTGGCGGCCTTCGCGCTCGTGCGCAGCCGCGACTTCGTTTCCTCGGGGCAGCCCGAGTCTGCGCCTGAGCCCGAGCCAGTGACGGTCGCCGCGGGCTGACCGCGGGCTGGCCCTGGAGCCGATCGACGAGGACGTTCGCCCATCGGAGGCCGTCCTAGCCTGGCGTTTGCGGCTCCTGCTCGGGCTCATAGCCGCGACAGGCAAGGACGGGCAGGCGCGGATAGCGCGGATAAGCTGGGTCGTGGCGCGAGCGTTCGCACAGCGAGAAGGTCGAGCCGCGGGTGTTGCGGACTGCGCGCTGGTGGTGGCACGTGTCGCACAAGCCCGCAGCATGAGTGGGCGTCGGCGTAGGCGATCCAGCCATGACCGCAGCGTAGTGTCGAGGCGCGCCACAACGTCATGCCATAATCGTTGACCATACAACTATGACCACTTTCTACCGCCTGCTCGGGTTCCTGCGCCCCTACAAGCGCGGGCTGACCGCGTCGTGGGTCCTTGCAAGTGTCGCGATGGTCATGACTGTGGCGCTGCCCTATCTCACCGGGCGCGCGGTGGACGCGCTCAAGACCGGTGCGCTGCACGCCAAGAGCCACCAGATCGCGGCCCGCGATCACGATCGCCACACGCTGATCGTGCTCGCGCTGGCGATCGTCGCGGCCGTGCTCGTGCGCTGGGCGCTCACCTACGCCCGGCGGATGATCGCTGGGCGGCTCTCTCTCGGGATCGAGTACGACCTGCGAAAGCGCCTCTACGGCCATCTCCAGCGCCTGGAGCTCGGCTTCTTCGATCACCAGCAGACCGGCCAGCTGATGTCCCGGGCGACGGTCGATCTGCAGGCCGTCCGCTTCTTCCTCGGCTACGGGCTCGTCTTCATCCTCCAGTCCGCTCTCACGCTGGTGCTCGCCGGGGTCGCGATGATCCTGATCAACCCAACGCTGGGCTTGGTCGCGATGGCGCCCGTCCCGTTCGTCGTGTTCATATCTCAGCGCTACGGCCGGCGTGCGCGTCCTGCCATTCAGGAGGTCCAGCAGCGCATCGCCGAGCTGACCGCCGACGCCGAGGAGAACATCTCCGGCGTGCGCGTCGTGAAGTCCTTCGCGCGCGAGCCGCTCCAGCTCCAGCGCTTCCGCCACAGCGTCTCCCGCGTGTTCGATCAGGCGATGCGCGCGACGCGTCTCGAGGCAACGTACAACCCGATGATCGGCTTCCTGCCCCAGCTCGGGCTCGCCGCCGTGCTGCTGATCGGAGGGCGCAGCGTGATCCATTCCCACCTCTCACTCGGCCAGTTCAGCGCGTTCTATCTGTATCTGAACATGCTGATCGGGCCGATGCGCTCGCTCGGCGTCACGCTCGGGCTCGCCCAGCGCGCGACGGCCTCGGGCGCGCGTATCTTCCAGCTGCTCGACCGACAGCCGCGCATGGGCAGCCCGCCGGACGCCCCCCCGCTGCCGCCCGGAAACGGGCACGTCCAGCTGCGCGGCGTCACCCTGCGCTACGAGGACATCGACGAGTTCGGCGCGACGTATTCCCACGCGAACGAAGCCCCGTCCTCCCCGCCGTCGGCCGCCGACGGGTCGAGCCCTCCACAGTCGGCCGGCGCGAATCGCGCCGGATCCAGCCCCGCTGCGCGCGTGGCACGCGCAAACGGCGGCACACGCACCGCGGGCAATCTCGCCCGCGACGGCGACGGCGTCCCGGCCGCAGCGAGCACCCCGACTGCGCCGGCCGGCGTCGCGTCACGGCCGTCGCGCGCAGTGCTTCGCGACGTCGACCTCGACGTGCCCGCCGGGCGCACGGTGGCGCTCGTCGGCGCGACCGGCTCGGGCAAGACCAGTCTTGTCTCGCTGATCTCGCGGCTCTATGACGTCAGCTCCGGCGCCGTGCTGATCGACGGCGCGGACGTTCGCACGGTCGACCTGCGGTCCCTGCGCAGCGCCGTCGCGATCGTGAGCGACGATCCGTTTCTGTTCTCGGCGACGGTCGCCGAGAACATCGCCTATGCCCGCCCCGACGCCTCGACGGCCGATGTCGAACAGGCGGCCCGCCGGGCGCAGGCCGAGGAGTTCATCGCCCGCCTGCCGCAGGGCCTGGACACGCGGGTGGGCGAGCGCGGGCTGAGCCTCTCCGGCGGTCAGCGCCAGCGCCTGGCGATCGCCCGCGCGCTGCTCGCCGACCCCCGGGTGTTGATCCTGGACGACGCCACCTCCTCGGTCGACTCCTCCACCGAGCGGCTCATCAAGCTCGCGCTGGACGAGGCGATGGCCGGCCGCACGACCTTCATCATCGCCCATCGCCTCTCGACGATCGCTCTCGCGGATGAGATCGTCGTGCTCGACCGCGGGACGGTGCTCGCCCACGGCGATCACGCGCAGCTGCTACAGAGTTCGGAGCTCTACGCGGAAATCGTCGCCAAGGGCCTACCGGATCAGGTCTTTCTCACGCGCGAGACCCGCGAGCGGGAGGTCAGCGGCCTGTGAGCCCGGTGGTGGGACGAGGCCCCTCCGGCACAGGCCCGCTCGGCCGCGCGCAGTGGGCCGGCGAGCGGGCATCGAGAGGCAGTCGCGGGCGCAACCTCAGGGGCCTGCTGGCGCTGCTGCGCCCCTACCGCGCGCGCTCCGCGGCGATGCTCGTGGCGCTGCTCGTCGGCACCGCCGCCTCGCTCGCGCCCCCGCTGCTCGCCAAAGTCGCGATCGACGACGGCATCTCCCGCCATGACACGACAACTCTGGCACTCGTCGTCGCCGCGTTCATGCTCTCCGCGCTGCTCGTGTGGGTCATGACCTATATCCAGACCTATCTCGTCGGCTGGGTCGGCCAGCGCTCGCTCGCCGACCTGCGCATCCGCATCTTCACCCACCTGCAGTCGCTGCCGATCGGCTTCTACGAGAGTCGTCCCGCCGGCGTCTTGATCTCGCGCATGACCAACGACATCGAGGCGCTCGACAGCCTCGTGACCGACTCCGTCGTCACCCTGTTCCAGGCGGGCCTCACACTGCTCGGGACGATCGTGATCTTGCTCACCCTCGATGTGAACCTGGCACTCATCACCTTCTGCGTCTTCCCCCCGCTGGCCGCGGGCTCGCTGTGGTTCCGAATCGTCTCCGCAGGCGCGTTCCGCCGCACGCGGGAGACGATCGGAGCGATCACCGCCTACCTGCAGGAGACGCTCTCGGGCATCCGCGTGGTCCGCAGCTTTGGGCAGGAGCCCTTCCACGAGGCGCGGTTCGCCGAGCTCAACGAGGAGAACCGCGAGGCCAACATGAGAACCGTGCGGCTCAACGCCGCGTACTTCCCGTCCGTTGAAATGCTCTCCGGCCTGGCGATCGCCGGGATCATCGTCTACGGGGGCTACCAGGCGATCGAAGGCACGATCACCGTCGGCACCGTCGTGGCGTTCGTCGCCGCCCTCACCTTCCTGTTCGAACCGATCCAGCAGCTCTCTCAGCTCTACACCACCTACCAGTCCGGAATGGCGGCGCTGGAGAAGATCTTCCAGCTCCTGGACGTCCGGCCCGACCTGCAGGACGAGCCCGGCGCGGTAGATCTGCCTCGAATCAACGGTGAGATCGCCTTCGAGGGCGTCTCCTTCGCCTACGCCCGCCGGCGCCGACCGGCGAGCGACTCCGCCAGCGCCGCCACCGATCGCCCGGACGACGCTGCGCCGGCGATCCTCGCGCTCGAGGATGTGAGCCTGCGCGTGCCGCCCGGGCAGACGGTGGCACTGGTCGGGGCGACCGGGGCGGGCAAGTCGACGATGGCCAAGCTCGTGGCGCGCTTCTATGACCCGACCAGGGGACGCGTCCTGGTCGACGGGCACGACCTGCGCGATATCACGAGCTCATCGCTGCGCTCGCAGATGGGCATCGTGCCGCAGGAGGCGTTCCTCTTCTCGGGCACGATTGGCGAGAACATCGCCTTCGGCCGGCCCGGCGCCGACGAGGCGCAGATCCGGGCGGCGGCCGTCGCCGTTGGCGTCGATGAGTTCATCTCCGAGCTCGATCACGGCTACGACACCCAGGTCGGCGAGCGCGGCGCCCAGCTCTCCGCCGGGCAGCGCCAGCTGATCGCGTTCGCACGCGCCCTGATCGGCGATCCGCGCATCCTCGTGCTCGACGAGGCGACATCCAACGTGGACCTGCACACCGAGGGGCGCATCGAGCAGGGCCTGCGCCGCCTGCTCGCCGGGCGCACATCGATCGTGATCGCGCACCGCCTCTCGACGATCCGCCAGGCGGGCCGGATCGTTGTGCTCGAGCACGGCCACATCGCCGAGCAGGGCAGCCACGACGAGCTGATCGCAGCCGAGGGTCGCTACTACGAGCTGTACCGCGACTGGGCGACTCAGGCGGCGGCGTAGCGACCCTTTCGTCGATCGAGTGCTGGACAGGGACTCGAATCATGGAGTCATAGAACGCTAAACGCCCCCGTAAACACAGGGCGTTTGCCAACTCCGGGACAGGGACTCGAACCGTGGGCAGCGCCATGCCGCGATCCCTGTACTACAGCCAAATCTGGCTTTGGTACAGGGGAAACGCTGCGAGCCACACTCCGGCCGAGGCCGCTGGAATCCGGTCTAATCGGGACACGACTGGCACGAGACTGGCACGAGCGGTCAGGCCACGCGCTTGAGCGTCGGACGCCCAGCGAGCCGCTCGAGATAGGCGTTCGTGGCAGCCGCCGCCTCGTCGAGCCCACCGGGCATCAGGTGACCGTAGGTGTCGAATGTCATAGCGATGGTCGAGTGCCCCATGATGACGCTGAGCGCCTTTGCGTTCACGCCCGCCGCGATCAAGATGCTTGCGCACGTGTGCCGCGCCTCATGCAGCGTGATGGGCGCAAGCAGCTCGACGCTGGTCGGGTCGTCGGCCCGCTCGACACGGCGCCCGTTCTCTGCCTCCCACGCCGCGAGCGAACGGCGGCGCACCGTTTCCGGCGAGAATGGTTTGACGCCCGTCGAGCCGAACACCAGCGCGGCGCCGTCACGGTCGGTGCGCCGCTTGTGCGCGGCCAGCTCCCCCACGAGCACCTCGAGGATCGGCACGCGACGGTTCCCCGCGCCGCTCTTCGTGTCCTGCTCCCCCCCTCGAGCGCATCCCAGCCGCGCGAGACGCGAATCACCAGCTCGGCGAGGTCCACATCCTCCCAGCGGAGCGCCTGCAGCTCCCCACGCCTGAGCCCGGCGTAGAATGCGCACGCCCACAGAGCACGCTCCGTGTCGAGCATTGCCGCGATCAGAGCGCTCGCCTCGGCAGGGGCGGCAATGCGGTCCCTGCGTCCGGCCGGGCGCCGAAGCTCGAGGCCCTCGGTGGGGTCGACGGCGATCCCTTCTTCCCGGCGGATCGCCCGTCGGAAGATCACACGCAGCGGGTCGAGCGTGTTCTGCACCGTGCTCGCGCTCAAACCTTCCGCGGTTAGCCGGTCGGCGAGGTCTTGCAGATCACGCCGTTGTACCTCCGACAGGCGCATATCGCCAAGCTCCGGCAGCACCCGTTTGTTCATCCCGACCTGGTAGCCGCGGAGCGTCGCCGGCTTGTAGCGCGCACCCGCACACGTTGGTATGGAACCATCGCATGCACCGGCCATGAACGTGTCGGCCGCATCTCGGACGGTCGTAGACGTGGGTGGGCGTAACTCACCGCGTTTAACGGCGCCGAGCTTGTCCTCTCTCCACGCCTTCGCCGCCGCTCTGGTCGGGAAGTTCTGGCGGATCTTCTTGCCGTCCCGCTTCGAGTACACACACGCCTGCCAAGGGCAGCTGCAGCGGCCCTTGCCGCTGCAGTTCACGCCGTGGCGTTGACGGATCCCGGGAGCCATCACGCATCACCCCTTGCTGTAGTCGCTGCGAGCATGTGTGTCGGAGTGTCTCGGTCGGCCAAGACGGCGCTCTTGCTCCGGTACAGGTCATCTTCGGAAGTCACGGTGGCCCCTTTCCTCGCCGGCTTGCCAGTTTTCAGTACGCCGAGCGTATCGTTGGGTGCGGCCGCTTTTGGGGGCCCGACGCTGCGCTCGCTCATCGGACACGCTCGCCGTGATCGTCGAGCCAGCGCTGTAGCTCGGACACGGCGATCAGCTTCCTTCTGCCGATGCGCACGATCCGCACGTCGGGTGCGATGTGCTCCTTCCATGTATCCCAGCTCACACCCAGCGCGTCGCACGCCTGCTCGACGCCGAGCGCGAGCGCGGGCGCGCTTCGCTTCTTGGCAGGGAGAGCGCCTGCGGGGCGTGTCGCGGCTGGAGCCCTCGCGGTAATAGACCGCGACCCGCTCCGACTGGCCACCGACTTCAGGGCCGCTTCTCGGTGAGTTGGTTGTTCCATGTGACCTCAACTCGTAAGCCGAGCAACGTCCGTTCTGAGCGAGCAAATTGCGCTCTGGGCCGACCGACGCGCGCCGAGCCCGCCGCGAGCGTGACCATTTCAAGCCGGTAGCTCGCCGTCCACGGCGTCGATGCTGCCGGCCTCGTCGATGCTGCCGATGACGTCCAGACCCCCTGCGGCGCTCCTGCCCCCTCAATGCTGCTGTTCACGCTGCGCTGGCTCCGCCACTGCCGACCGTAGCCGCTACCTGCCTCGTCAACCGCGGCGTCCACGCTACACCCGCCGACGACGACGAGGAACCGCGTTTGCTGTTGGGGTGCGCCCTTCGGTGTGCCCGTCGTCCCGCTTGTCAGCAACACGATCGACCCCAGGCGCGCCGGAGCCCTCGGCAGCGTTCGGGGTGCTCCGTCCTGTAGTTCATAGAGCGGCGTCTCGCCCTCTCGCCAACACGCGATGCGCGCGACATCAGACGGGAGCTCGGCGGCGAGCCCTTTCAGCTCGTCGTCGAGGAGGATCCCTTCGACGCTCTCTCGGGCGCACACCTCGCGCACCTGTGGCGGCGCGGAGCCCGTGTTCAAGAAGACGACACGGGACCCCGCCTTGGCGGCGGCGAATACGCCATCAGCGCCCCCGCATGGTTGCGGCACAGAATCGCCAGGACCGCACCGTCACCCAGACCGCGCGCTCGCAGACCGTGCGCCGCGGCATTGGACTGTGCATCGAGCTCCGCGAAGGACGTGCGTCCGCGGTCGTCGATGACGGCGTCACGGTCTCCGTGCTGCAGCGCCGCACTCGTGAGCATCCCACCCAGCGGCCCGCAATCGCGTAGAGCCCGGAGCGCGGTGAGCGCCCGACGCGGCGCCATCGGCCTCACCATCCCCGCCCTGAGCATTGCGAACATGGCGCGCAGCTCAAGCGTCGCCCACCCCGACAGCAGCGATTTCCCGCGCCGCGTCGCTGGCGCCGTCCTCGCTTGCGAGGCTTGCCTTGATCCTTCGGGCCGCCTGTCGGTAGCCCGGACGCTCGAGTATCTGTTCTATGGCTCGTGAGAGCTTTCGCGCCGTCAGGCCTGTGGGACGTAGCCTCACCGCGGCGCCCGTGGCCACGGCGCGGAGCGCGATGTCGCGCTGGTCGCGGGCGAATGGCACGCAGAGGAGCGGCACACCGTGGGCGAATGCCGACATGACGCTGCCGTGGCCGCTGTGCGTGACCATTACCGCGGCGCGATCGAGCAGCGGGCCATGCGGAACGTAGGGACGCACGACGACATTGCCGGGCAGGGGAGCAAAGTCGGTGGCGTCATATCCAGCGCCTGTCGTCACGACAGCCTGTACGGGCAGGCTCCCGAGCGCCGCGATCAGTACCCGCAGGTAGCGTCCTTCGGCCTGATAGGTGGTGCTGAGCGACGCCAGGACGAGCGGCGCTTGCGAGGGCTCGGGTAGGTCCATTGGAGTGTCGGCGGGCACTTCCCAGAACGGGGGCCCGACGTAGCGGACGTTCTCGGGGAGACGGCTCGCGTGGAAGTCGAACGTGGCACTGGGCAGGATCAGCAGCCGCTGCGCGCGAAACCACTGGTCGTAAACAGTCGCGAGGGAGGTGAGCTCATAGCTAGCGCGCGCATCGTTCAATACGTCAAGCCAGCGGCGCAGAACCCGTTCTCGCGCAGCTCGCAGGAACGTGTCCCGCAAGCGTCCCGGTAATCCTCGCGCCGGCGGCAGGCCGTACGGGATCGGTGGCAGCCCCTCGAGCGGTATGACCGCCACAGTGTGGACCAGCGAGACGGTTGGGATGCCGCAAGCCTCCGCGCCAACGAACGCACCTAGCAACATGAAGTCGCAAGCGACCACGTCGGTGGGCGTGGCCTGCAGGCTTGCGACCACGTCGGCTGCGTGAGCGGCTGCCGGACCGCACATGACGTTGAAGAGCGCGTGTACGGCGCCGATCGGCGTGCGTGCCTCCCAGTCACGCAGCTGGTCGGTCTCTGGCCGGGCCAATCCGAGGTCTGGCGCCTGCTGGAACGCTTCATAGGCGAAGCCTTCTTGGGTCAGCTGACTCTCGAGTGAGCGCGCGGCGAGAAACCTCACCGTGTGGCCCTGCTCTGCGACTCGGCGGGCGACGGCTATCGCGGGTGGCACTCCGCCGCCGCAGTCGCTCTGAACGAACAGGACACTGAGGCGCCGCGTCACCGCCGGGCCTCAATGGGCGCGTCGGTGAGCCGGTGTTCCGCCTGCTCGAGCCATCCTTCGACGGCCTGCAGCGCCGCGATGCCTGATCGCAACACGAGCAGCTGGGAGCCCTGCGGCAACTCGCGTGCCGCCGGTTCGATCTCCTGCAGCCGGCCTAGCGCCGCGCTGTTCTGGCGTCTCATGCTCTGAAGCTGCGCCAACGCCGTCTCGCGCTCATCGTCACGCAGAAAGAAAAGCTTCAGCAATCCCTCAAAGCGCAGCTCCGGCGGGGCGGGGGGCTCCTGCAGCCAAGCGAGGAGCACCTCTTCTCCCTTGGGTGTGAGCGTGTAGACGTTGCGCCGGCGCGCACCGCGCGGGGAGGGCTCGCCCTTGATCAGCCCCTCGCGCTCCAACCGGCGCAGCTCCGGATAGATCTGTCCGTAGCTCGCCGCCCAGAAGAAGCGAGTCGACTGGTCCACGGCCTGCTTGATCTCATAGCCGGACATCGGCTTGATCCGCAGCATCCCGAGTATCACGCACGCGGTTCCACTCAACGCCATATATCTGTACAGTATACTGGTCCGATATATCCGTCAAGCAGATAGGAGCGCCTCATGTCCGCACCCAATCCCGAGGATCTCAATCGCCTCTTCGCCGAACGGGCCAGCGCAGGTGACCTGGACGGCGTGCTGGACCTGTACGAGCTGGGGGCTACGTTGGTCGGCCCCGACGGCCAGCCGGCGACTGGCGAGCAGTCGATCCGCGAGCGGCTGGAGGGCCTGCTGGCGATGGCGCCACGCGTCGAGGCCGGCGAGAGCCGGGCGCTGCTAGCAGGCGACATCGCGCTGCTGTCGGGCCGCTGGCGGATGACCTTCGCCCTGGGCGACGATGGTGGGCAGACCGGCTTTGAGGCAACCAGCACCGAGGTGGCGCGACGCCAACCCGATGGCTGCTGGCGTTACGCGATCGATGACCCCGCCTCGGCGGGTCTCCGTCCCCCCGGTCTGCCCGGGTTGCGAACGCCGGCGCCGCCTACAGACGCGAGGATCACAGACGCGGCGACCTTCGAGCAGCTGATCTACAAGGAGGACGGGCCGGTCGTTCGCATCACTCTGAACCGTCCCGAGCGGCGCAACGCGCTCTCGATGCGGCTCTCCGAAGAGCTGGTTTCAGCGCTCGAGCTCGTGCAGAACTCGGAGACGGTCAAGGTGCTCGTGATCCAGGGGGCGGCTGGCACGTTCTGCGCGGGCGATGACATCACCGAGATGGGGCTGTGGGGCAACGTGAATCAGATCGTCAGGCGCGTTCGCGGCTACCAGCGGATGGCCGACACGCTCGCCGATCTCGACAAGATTACGATCAGCGCCGTTGACGGCTTCGCCGTCGGCGGGGGCCTCGAGATCACGATGGCGTGCGACTTCGTCATCGCCACGCGCCGCGCGATCTGGGGCATGCCGGAGGTCGACGTCGGCATCACCCCCGGTTGGGGCGGCACGACGCGCATGGCACGCCTGATCGGACGGCGCATGACCCAGGAGATCAACCTCCTGGGAGCCCTGCACCCCGCGAGCCGCGCGGCCGAGCTGGGGCTCTGGAAGCGGGTGGTGGACGACGAGCGACTCCAGGCCGAGGTCGATGCCCTGATCGAGGTCGTGCTTGCCAAGAACCAGCAGGCCGTGCGGCAACTGAAGTTCATCATTGACAAGGGCGTTGAGGCCGACCTGCACACCGCGCAGGGCTTCGAGGCGCTCTCGGCGGGACTCACCGGCGCCGTCAACGGCGCTTGGCAAGTGGGGGACGCCGACCAAGCAAGCGGCATCGTCAGCTTCGTCACCGGCGGTGAGCAGTGGCGAACCAGACGCGACGCCGCACGCAGCTTCTGGACCGACGGTCCGATCGTGGCATCGCCATCATGACCGTGGCTGATCCGGAGCAACTCGTGCAAGGCAGACGCTCCTCCCGCGCACCGCTGTTGGTCTCCGACAATGCGCGCGAGCGAGCCGCCCGGCGCTTGGCGCACGCTTACACCGAGGGACGTCTCACTCAAGACGAGCTGGACGCGCGTACCGAGCAGGTCTGGGCTGCGCGCACACGCGGCGAGCTCGCCGCGATCTCACACGACCTACCGCGACCGCGCCGCCGCCGCCGCCGGGCGCCGCTCTCTTTCGCCTGGCCGTGGGTGCTCTGGCGCCAGGCGCGCCGACGGCGGATTCGGCGAAGGGGGACGCGCTGATGGATTTCGAACACTCCCCTCGCACACATGAGCTCCTGACGCGCCTGAGCGCCTTCCAGGAGCAGGAGATCGACCCGCGCGAGCAAGCCCACCTCCACGACCTACAAGCGCGTGCGGACCCGTGGATCCTGTCGCCGCTGATCGAGGAGCTCAAGACCAAAGCGAAGGCCGAGGGCCTGTGGAACCTGTTCCTCCCCGACGAGCGCTATGGGGCGGGACTCTCCAATGTCGAGTACGCGCCGCTCGCGGAGCGCATGGGCCGCTCCCTGATCACGGCCGAGGTGTGTAACTGCAACGCACCCGACACGGGCAACATGGAGGTGCTGTGGCACTTCGGCTCAGAGGAGCAGAAGGAGCGCTGGCTACAACCGCTGCTGGATGGGAGCATCCGCTCCGCGTTCTGCATGACCGAGCCCGAGGTCGCCTCCTCGGACGCAACCAACATGCAGGCCACCGCGACCCTCGACGGCGATGAGGTCGTCCTCAACGGGCACAAGTGGTGGAGCACCGGAGTCGGGCACCCCAACCGCAAGGTGCTCATCTTCATGGGCCTCACCGACCCGGACGCCGACCGCTACCACCAGCACTCGATGGTGCTCGTCCCCCTGGCGGAACCCGGCGTGAAGATCGAGCGCATGCTTCAAACGATGGGGTTCATCGACGCGCCCGCAGGGCACGGCGAGGTGTCCTTCACCGACGTGCGCCTGCCCGCCAGCGCAATCATCGGCGGGCCGGGCGAGGCATTCGCGATCGCCCAGGCGCGACTGGGACCGGGGCGCATCCACCACTGCATGCGACTGATCGGCGCGGCCGAGCTCGCCCTGGAGCTCGCCTGCCGCCGCGCCACCGAGCGGACCGCGTTCGGCAAGCCGCTGGCGAACCTCGGCGGCAACCGCGAACGGATCGCCGACGCGCGGATCGCGATCGACCAAGCTCGCCTGCACGTGCTGCACGCCGCCTGGCTTGTGGACAAGCAGGCGCCAGCGGCGCTCGGAGCCGTCTCGCAGATCAAGGTCGCGGTACCAAACATGACCCAGGCGGTAGTCGACATGGCGATCCAGCTACACGGCGGCGCCGGCCTTTCCAACGACATGCCGCTCGCCGGGGCATGGACCGCAGCACGCGCACTACGCATCGCCGACGGCCCCGACGAGGTGCACCGCGGCGTCATCGCACGCCTGGAGCTCGCCCGCTACGGCAAGGGAAAGTGGTCATCGTAAGCACCGAGGCGCGCGCGAGGACGGCGAGCCGGTTCGAGAGGAGGACAGCTTCGACATCGCGGCTGTCGACACATGGCTGCGCGAGCATGCCCCCGACCTGACGGGGTCGCCGCGGGTCCGCCAATTCTCGGGCGGCGCCTCGAACCTGACCTACCTGCTGCACTACGCCCAGCGGGAGATGATCCTGCGCAGGCCTCCGCCCGGCGCGAAGGCCGCCTCCGCGTACGACATGGCGCGCGAGTTTCGCATCCAGCGCGCGCTCGCGCCGTACTACCCATACGTGCCAAAGATGGTCGCTCTATGCCAGGACTCCTCTGTGATCGGTAGCGACTTCTACGTGATGGAGCGCATACAAGGCACGATCCTCCATGCGCGCATCCCACCCGAGCTCGGTCTGGACGCGCCCGCAACCAGACGCCTGTGCCTGTCGGCGACTGGTCCTTAGAGCTGCACCAGATCGATCCGCTGAGAGCCGGTCTGGCGGACATCAGCAAGGGAACCGGCTACGTGCGCCGCCAGGTGCAGGGCTGGTTCGAGCGCTACCGCGCCGCGCGCACCTGGAACGTGCCCCGCTTTGACCGCGTGATGCGCTGGCTGGCCGAGCGCCAGCCACCGGACATCGCGCTGTGTGTGATCCACAACGACTACCGCTTGGACAACCTCGTGCTCGCCAGCGGCGACCCCCAGCGCATCGTCGGGGTGCTCGACTGGGAGATGGCGACCATCGGCGATCCGTTGATGGATCTCGGCGGGGCGCTCGCATACTGGGTGCAGCGAGACGACGATCGCGTGATGCGCGCGCTGCGCCGGCAGCCCACCGACGCGCCGGGGATGCTCTCAAGGCACGAGATCGTCGAGCACTACGCGGAACGCACCGGCCTTTCGATCGCCGACTGGGCCTTCTACGAAGTCTTTGGTCTGTTTCGCCTGGCGACGATCATCCAGCAGATCTACCGACGCTACCACCTGCGCCAAACACGCAACCCCGCATTCCGCCACTACTGGATGGCTGCGCGCTACCTCGACCGTCGCTGCCACAAGGCTCTCCGCCGCCACGACCCTGATCTCCAGACGCTGGGTCAAGTATGGAACGCACCGAATCGAAAGCTGTGCTCCCCGGTCAAGTGGCCTTTCAGGCTGGGTAGGGCCTTGAGCGCAACTCCGCGATAGCAGCGCCGAACTTCGCGCCGGCGACCAGCATCTCGACTAGCTCAGTCTCTTGATCCATGCGCACGGGGTTGTATTCGCGTGCGAAGGCGACATACCACAACAGCAGCTCGATCTTATCCTTCCGTGACGGCCGTAATCGAACGCGACCTCGACGCCCTCATCTCCCACCTGCGGCTTCCCTCTGAGCACCTCAAGCGGATCCGCACCACGAATCTGCTCGAGGGAACGTTCGTGGAGGTCCGCCGGCGCACCAAGGTGATCGGTCGCTTCCCCGGCGAGACCTCGGCTGTCGCTGATCTGGGCAGTGCTCGAGCTCTCCTCACGTGGCTGGCGCGGCGTCAGGATGACCCCGAAGATCGTCGCCGAGATCGAACACCTGAGGCGTGAGCCGCGCCGCGACACACCGCCGCCCGCCAGCGACGCCGAGGAGCGCAGCATAACATCCAGCCAGCGGAGCTACGCCCGAGCAATTTCACCCGGGAAGTGGGACGCGACCAAGCCAGGAGAGCCTCGAGTTTGACCACGTCATCCGTGTCTCGCGCGGTGGGGCGAGCACCGAGCGAAACCTCCAGCTGTGTGAGAGCTGTAACCGCAAAAAAGGGTGTGACCATCTGAACTGCGGCGCTTCCCAGCGTCTCAGACGAACTCGCGGTTCAGAGCTTGTCGATTGCGCGGTGCAGGTCACGACGGTCGATGACTCGCGCCACTAGGTAACGCGAGTCGGCCTCGACAGCGAGTTCGCGGTAGAGCACGCGGTGCTCGCCGACGCGCAAGCGGCGCCACGGAGCGTGTCCGGCGACCGGCTTGATGTCGAGGTTCGGGGCGTCAGTCGCAAGAGCCTCGAAAGCCTGCTGTAACCGCTTGCGGGTCGGACGGTCCAAGCGCTTTAGGTCGCGGCTCGCGCGCGGGGCGAGCGTGATCCTGTTCAGAGGGCCGGTCATCTATGACGACCCGTCTCATGCTGGCAGTCTCTACCGCCCAGCGTCTTGCGCGTCGAGCTCCGCGAATACATCAGCAGCTGAGCGCGACTGGCCGGCTGCAAGCGCTCGCTCTGCGGCGGCCATGTCTTCGGCGAAGCTCGGGACCTTCGAGAGCAGGTAGTCCTCAAGGTCCTGGGCGTCGATCGGCACCAGCGCAGCGACGGGCTCCCCGTGTCGTGTGACCAGGGCGGTGTGCTTGGAATCGGCGACATCGGCGACGACGCCGCTCGTGTTGCGCTGTAGATCACGGATGCTGATGGTGCTCATTGGGCGCCCTTGGCCTTCCCAGGAATAATGTCCGACAAGTATACGTACACTCTCGGGCGGACGTCAAGGCCCTACAGACCGGCCGATCTGATCGCCGCCAGTTGTCCGAGGCCCCAAGGCGTAGCAGCCAACGACGCGCCGCCGATGTGAGTGAGCCGTATTAGTCGGGCCCGACAGCCGGCGCCGCCATCAGCGCATGGTTTGCGCGCCGAGCAGTTTCGCCCACCCGACGACTGCTCGCCCTATAGGATCTACTAGCCCTAGTGCCACTCGCGGCAGCCGTGCGTGCGGCTGCACACCGCTACGCCGGCATCTCGCGCCCCAGCCAGCCACGGTAGAAGCCCTCGACGTCCGGCAGGAACTCGTGGACGACGGGGTAGCCGGGCTGCAGCGCCTCCACCTCTAGCTGGCGCGCGCACGTGGGGCAGTAGTACTCGCGGATCTGCTGGAGCTTTGGGTCCGGCCCGGCCATCTTCGGATAGACCTCGAGCAGCGCGGCGTCGGTATCGCGCACGTGGACCACGGCGTCCATCTTCCAATTGCGGTTATGCGCACAGAAGTCATGACCGCAGTCGCAGCGGTAGGTGAGCTGCCCATCGGATCGACGTCGGACGATGTTCATACCCTCGCCCGCGGGCAGCACGATCGGATCGTCGTAGGGCACGCGCTCCTGCAGCACGGCGATCCACTTCTCAAAGCGGTCTGCGTCCTTGTAACCCGACTGGATTTCCTTCACCTCCCGGCGGGACAGCTTCTCGTCGAGCATTGCCGCGAGAGTCTCAACATCGAGCTTGCCTCCCGTGGCTGGGAGGGCGCCGTCCTCGCCGGGCCGAGGATCCGATGCGGCAAGAAAGGCGTCGGCGGCGTCGTCGGGGTCTATCTTGCCCGCCTGCGAGCGCGCCACGGCGACCGTGGGCGTGGCGACTTCATACTCGAAATCCTCGGGCAGGTCCCAGAACCCGCGGTACTCCGCCGCCCACCGCGGCGACAGCCGCATCGACTCTGCGTACATCACCTTGACCGTCTCGACGAAGTCTTGGGACAGGATGCGCTCGCGCTCGGCGGCGACCCATTCGCGCACCGGCATCGCTCGCTCGAGTCGGCGGCGGCGGAACGCGTCGCGGTCGGAGACGCCATAGACCGACTCGGCGAAGCGCGGGAGCAGGTGACCCTCCTCGACGTCCCGCCTGACCTCCTGCACTCCTCGCAGCAGCGGATCGCCAAGGCCTGCGCCACCCTTCATCACGGACAGGTACAGGTCTCCATTGGAGAACGGCTCAAGCAGTGTGAACCCGTCGCGCTTGTACTCGCGGGAGCTCCCCTCGATCGCCATCAGCGCGGGGCTCTCAAAGTCGCCGTCGGCGACTGGGTAGGCCTCACCGCGTTGCGCACGCTCGGTCAGGTCGGCGCCGTGAATGTTGTGTATGTAGGCGGTGGCCCCGGGATAGCCGCCGAACAGCCCCGAAGACGCGAGCACGCGTCCCGTCCCGATGTTCTGGAGCTCCCAGAAGGGCGTCTTGTTAACCATGAACAGCGACTCGAAGCTCGACCCGCCGCGGTGGCGCCCAGACCCTCCGGAGGACGCCTTGACCCGCCGCGAGAGATATATGAACGGGGAGATCAGCTCCCACATCTCGACATCTCCCATGTCGCCCTCGGGGTTGAACATCGCGGCGCAGTAGTCGGTCCCGTCGAGGACATACTTCGCGCCCATTCCCTGCGCCGATATCTCAAAGTTCATGATCGCCGAGGAGCTGCCGTACTGATCGATGCCGCCGCCCTGCTGGACGTTGCCGGATACGGAGTAGGCCGCCAGCACCTCCTCGATGAACCCGCGCGCCTGCAGCGCCCGGGAGATCGTGCGCGGGAAGCCCGTGAACGAGGGCTGCAGAAAGGCCCACGCGATCGCGGTTGAGCCCTCCGCGTCGCCGAGGTTGGCGACCGTGCCCTCGGGGAAGTTCGTCTCGATCGCGAAGTAAGCGCCGTCGTTGACCTTGTCGTTGCAGATCAGCGTCTGAGTGAACATGACCCAGATCGCCCCCTGCATGCCTGACGGCGTGCAGTTCATCGAGTGCCAGCCCCACGCCGAGCAGCCGTCGTAGTCGAGTTCGTAGGTTCCGTCCCCGCCGATCCGGACCTCGAACGTCGAGTGCATGATCACGTCCCGGCGCGCTCGCGCCGGGAGCTGCAGCTTGTCCCCGAACTCCGCATCGAACCCAGCGGGCGAACGGTAGCGACCCGGGACCGTCATCTCGCGGATGCGCGCCTTGAACGAACGCCGACCCTCCTCGATGACCTCGCGGCCGAAGCGCTTGAATCGGTCGACGCCCTCCTCGACGATGATCCGCTCGACCGCGTCGCGAACCATGTGACAACCGGCCAGGCGGGTGCGCTCGTCGAGCAGGTAGTACAACGAAGCGCGGGTGCGCTTCTTGCACCGCTCGAGATGCCAACGCGCGAGCTCGTCGCCTTCACCGATCTTCATGCATGGCAGATCGATGCCGTCCTCGTAACGCATCGTCGGTCCCACCGGCACCCCGCCCGGGGTGCTCGCACCGATGTCCAGCACGTGCGTGACGCCGCCGGCCCAGGCGATCAGCTCACCCTCCCAGAAGATCGGAACGAACGTCTGCACGTCGGCGTTGTGGACGTCGCCGATGGTCGGGTCATTGTTCGCGAATATGTCGCCGGACCTGACGCCCGGGTTGTCCTCGTAGCCGTTGCGCACCATCCACTTGATCGCGTCGGACATCGTGTGGACGTGGACGATGATTCCCGTCGACAGAGCCAGCGAGTCTCCCTCGGGCGTGTAGAGCGCGAAGCACAGCTCGCCCAGCTCTCGCACTATCGGCGAGGCCGAGATGTTGAGCGCCGTCTCGCGTGCGGACACGAGACCGCCGCGAATCCGCGAGAAGAGCTTCTCGTAGCCGATCGGGTCGGAGGTCATCAGCTCGAGCTCGTACAAGCCGCCGTAGTGGCCGGTCTCGGCGAACAGCCGCTCGGACTCGGCGAGCATCTCATCCAGGCGCTTGCCGTCCCATCCGATCCCCGACCCGTGCCTCTCTGCGTCGCGTGTGAGGTCAACGATCGCCATTGCTTGATCCCTCCATGTTGGTGAGGTGGAAGATCTGGTGTCCGTCGAGCGTTGCTCGGCGCCCGGGCGGTATCGCAAACGTCGTCGCCGAGTGCTCGACGATCGCTGGGCCGTCGATTGAGTTGCCGGCGTGGATCGACTCGAGCTGGAAGATCTCCGTGTCGACGAACTCGCCGGCGCTAGCACGTCCCCAATGGGCCGGCCTGAGAGCCTTGATCGGCGGCTTGCCTGGCTCTTCGGGAAGCTCCGGCAGCGCGGGCTTCTCCACGTCGACAGTCCCGTGGACGATCACATGTGTGACCAGGTAGCCGAACTCCGGCGAGCGGGCCGAGGACGCATACACCTTCGCGTAGGCCTCCTCGAAGGTGCGGATGAGATCATCCACCTGTGAGGACTCCTCGAGCGCGGCGTGCGGAGACACGAACTCGATGTCGTTGAGCTGCCCGTAGTACTGCATGCGCACGGCGTGCGTGAAGCGGATGCTCTCGCGCGTGATCCCGGCCTTCCCGAACTCCTGAGCGACCCGGTCCTGGAGGCTCACCCAAGCGCCGCTGATCATGGCGCCGATGCCGGCCCGTTCGGCGTCGCCGAACGTCGGCAGCAGCGGCATGTCGACGGTCTGGTCGTAGCGATAGTCGAAGTCCGCGCACGCGCATCCGAACGCCGAGAAGCCGGCAGCCCATGCCGGCACGAGCACCTCGTCGTAGGTGACTCCGTCGGTGTACCCGGCGACGTGCAGCGGACCGCCACCGCCGTAGCACAGGAGCGTGTAGTCGGCCGGCGAGTAGCCCTTGCCAAGTATCCGCCCGACCGCCTCGTTCTTCAGCGTCTGCTCGAACAGCTCGATCACTCCGGCGGCGGCGGCACCGACGTCCAGACCAAGCGGCCGCGCGATCTGCCGCTCGATCGCCGCACGCGCGCGCTCGACGTCCAGGTCGACCTCACCGCCGAGAAAGTAGTCGGGGTTCAGGCGACCCAGCACCAGGTTCAGGTCCGTCACCGACACGGTGTCGGTCCCTCCCTCCGCCCAGCACACGCCGATCCGCGAGCCCGCCGAGTCCGGCCCGAGCTCCGGACGGTTCGAGTTCGGATTCACGCGCACGAACGACCCCGTGCCGGCTCCGATCGAGTCGATCCGGACGAGTGGGATGTTCAGGAGGAAGCGGGCGATGTCGGGCGTTTGGGTGATCTCGAAGTGTCCGTCGGTAATCAGGGCAATATCGAATGAGGTTCCGCCGATGTCGGTGCAGAGCACGTTGCGTAGGTCCATTCGCCGCGCAAGCGCCTGCCCGCCGACAACGCCTCCGACCGGGCCTGAGACGAGCGTTCGCCCCAGCTCCTTGGCCTCGATCGAGATCGTGCCGCCATGCGCCGCCATGACCCGCAGCTCGAACGGCGCGCCGTGCGCCTTGGTGACGTCGCGCACCGTCTTTAGGGTCGCCCGCGAAGGCTCGGCGGCGTAGGCCTCGATCACCGTGGAGTTGAGTCGGGGCAGGTCGCGGCGCATCGGGTACAGCTCGGAGGAGAGGAAGACCGGGACCGCGCCGTTGACGCCGCGCTTGGCCTTCTCACACTCGATGATCTCGGCCACGCGGATCTCATGCTCGGCGTTGCGGTAGGAGAAGAGCAGCGAGACGACGATGCCTTCCACGCCCGCGTCCAACAACTCGCCAGCGGCCTCGCAGGCGTCCTGCTCGCGCAGTGGCAGGACCTTATCGCCGAACACGTCGATGCGCCCGCGCACGCCCTTCATCAGCGCGCGCTCGACGAGCGGCTCGTTGTGGAAGTGCGTCGCGAGGTGAAGGCGGTCGGAATAGGAGGAGCCGAGGTATGTCTGAATGCCACGCTCCAGGCGCAGGTAGTCCTCATGGCCCGCGTTGACGATGCAGCCGATCTTCAGTCCCTGGCGCTGGAGCAGTCGATTGAGCATCGCGGTTCCGGAGTAGATGCCGGAGACGATCGCGGGAAAGCCGTCCTCGGGCGTCGAATCCCATTGGCCGAGTGCATCCCGCGCCGATGCCATGAACCCGATCGACTCGTCCTCGGGAGTCGTCTGCGCCTTACCGACGACAAATGAGCCGCGTGCGTCCACCATGAAGGTGTCGGTCATCGTGCCGCCAGCATCGATCGCAAGGACGCGCGGGACTCGTGCACCGTTCTCGGGCATTCCCCTCTCCCCTCAAGCCGTTCTAGAGAAGGGTGTGCGGTCCAGCACATGGGTCAGCCCGGAGCCGCAAGGAAGCCGGAGCACTACGAGCTCGTACCACGCGTACGAGGAGTAGCACCCGACTTGGCTCGCGACGGTCCAGGCCGCGCGCGGCGGGGCTTTACCCCGGAGGCCGCGGTCAGGTCCTTCTGAAGATGCTCCAGGTCACGGCGCACCGCCTTGCTCATCTTTGTGACGTTGCGGCGCGCATCGCGCAGAAGCTTCACCACATCTTTGCTCAAGTCGCTTGCGCCCGTCCCGAGGCTGCCACCGATCGCAGTGAGATCGTTCTGTGCGGCCTCCAGCGACTTCGCGACGCGACCGATTGCGCGGTCGTTCTTCTCAAAGCGGTCTCGCGCCGCCTTGGTGGCTTGCGGCCGAACAGACGACTGGGCCGATGTTTTCGTCGTGGAGGGCATAGACGCTCCTTGTGTTGTCGCTTCTTGGCCGAGAACCAGCGTGGTCCGGCGAGACTATGTCGGCGCCCGAGCTGTTGCTAGCGTCGTTTGCCACACGCGCGGCGCGGTGGACTACGCACGGTGAGCCCCCGGATGGCGCGACAAGCCGCTCATGCCCCGGCCCTGGTTCACCGGAGACTCTGATCTGACCCCACTTTGATGGAGTCGCGTTTCTAGAATCCTCCGGCGTGCAGCGAGGAGGAATCAATGCCCAGCAGGTATCCAGCCGAGGTGCGCAGGCAGGTCGTAGACCTG
>Ga0182024_10004679_pt1 | contig 31259 bp, 28 predicted proteins | sample P32metaG_FD_120480 | JGI IMG/M metagenome (GOLD analysis project Ga0182024, IMG submission 120480) | Permafrost microbial communities from Stordalen Mire, Sweden - P3-2 metaG (Illumina Assembly) | ecosystem: Environmental > Terrestrial > Soil > Wetlands > Permafrost | place: Sweden: Stordalen... | reverse complement strand
AGCTCCCGAACAGGCTGCCCTGCCCGCCGCGGCCTCCGCCGCCGTGCGGCTTCGGCGCGGGTTTTTGTGCCGGCTTGGGCTTTGCCGCTGCCGGCCGCGGCGCGCCCTTGCCGTCGGCTGTCGCGCCGACGCGGCCGTCCGAAAATTCGAGTTCCAGCCGCGCGCCACCGCCGACCGCGGCGGCGGAGCGTAACGGATGGCCCTCGCCGTCACGCACCAAGGCGAAGCCGCGCGCGAGCACGCCATGATACGAATAGGCGGCGAGCAATTGACCGGCGGCCAGCACGCGATCGGCGCGGCGCTGCAGATAGTTCCGTTGGGCGAGTTTGCCGCGCTTTGCGAAAGCAACGATAATTTCGCTGCTGCGCGCCAGCCGCAATTTCAACAGCCGTGGCGATAGCTTGGTGGCCACCCGGGTGAACTGGGTGCGATGCAACTGGGCATTGGCATGCAAGGCGCGCGGCAGACGCCTCGCCAAGGTATCGAGCCGCTGGCGCGGATCGGCGAGCAATTCGTCGGCCGCCGGCAGCGCGCGCGACAGCAGGCGCAGCTCCTTGCGGCGCTGGTCGATGCCGCGCTGCCAGCAGGCGAGCTTGCGGGCGCCGAGCGCGGCCAGCGTGCTCAGAAGTTCGCTGCGCACCGGCACGGCGATTTCGGCAGCGGCGGTCGGCGTCGGCGCGCGGCGGTCGGAGGCGAAATCGATCAGCGTGATGTCGGTCTCGTGGCCGACCGCGGAAATCAGCGGGATCATGCTGTCGGCCGCCGCCCGCACCACCATCTCGTCGCTGAATGACAACAGATCCTCAAGCGAGCCACCGCCGCGCGCGACGATGATCAGGTCGGGCCGCGGCAACGCGCCGCCTTCGGGCAGCGCGTTGAAACCGCGGATGGCATTCGCTACCTCGGCGGCGGAAGCCTCGCCCTGCACCCGCACCGGCCACACCAGCACGCGGCGCGGAAAGCGGTCGGCCAGGCGATGCAAGATGTCGCGGATCACGGCGCCGGTGGGCGACGTGACGACGCCGATCACGTCCGGCAAAAACGGCAGGAGCTGCTTGCGCGCCTCGTCGAACAGGCCCTCGGCCGCGAGCTTCTTCTTGCGCTCTTCCAACAGCTTCATCAGCGCGCCGATGCCGGCGGGCTCCAGGCTGTCGATGACGATCTGGTATTTCGACGAGCCGGCGAAGGTGGTGAGCTTGCCCGACACGATGACGTCGAGGCCCTCCTCCGGCTTGACCCGCATGCGGCCCCAGACGCCCTTCCAGATCACGCCTTCGAGCACGGCCTTGTCGTCTTTCAGACGAAAATAGACGTGGCCGGAGGGCGAAGCGCCCTTGAAGCCGGAGACCTCGCCGCGCACCCGCACGTAACCGTAGGCGTCCTCGACGGTCTTACGCAGCGCTGCCGACAGCTCGGAAACGGTCCATTCCACAAGGTTGTTGAGGGCGGGTTCAGCCATTTGGTCGAATCTCTTGCGGAGGTGAGGCGGCATGATACACCAAATGCCGACGGCGTACTAAAGGCCTGCCCGCTCACCCATGAACATCCTGATCCTCGGTTCCGGCGGCCGCGAGCATGCGCTGGCCTGGAAAATGGCGGCCAGCCCGCTCGCCGACAAGCTCTATTGCGCGCCCGGCAATGCCGGCATCGCGCAGGAGGCGGAATGCGTCGCGCTCGATCTCGCCGACCATGCCGCGGTGATCGCGTTCTGCAAAACGAACAACATCGATCTCGTGGTGGTCGGACCCGAAATGCCGCTCTGCGCGGGCATCGTCGACGACCTGGAAGCGGCCGGCATCAAGGCCTTCGGACCGGGCAAATGGGCGGCGCGGCTGGAGGGCTCGAAAGGCTTCACCAAGGACCTCTGCAAAGCCAACAAGATTCCGACAGCAAGCTACGAGCGCTTCAAGGGCGCGGCGGCGGCCAAGGAGTATGTGCGCAACAAGGGCGCGCCGATCGTGGTGAAGGCCGATGGCCTCGCCGCCGGCAAAGGCGTAGTGGTGGCGGAGACCGCCGCCGAGGCGGAAGCCGCCATCGACATGATGTTCGGCGGCGGCTTGGGGCAGCCGGCCTGGGCGATAGTGATCGAGGATTGCCTGGTGGGCGAGGAAGCCTCGTTCTTCGCACTATGCGACGGCGAGACCGCGATCCAGCTTGCCTCGGCGCAGGACCACAAGCGCGTCGGCGACGGCGATAAGGGCCCGAACACCGGCGGCATGGGCGCCTATTCGCCGGCGCCGATCATGACGGCGGAGATGAACGCACGCGTGATGGACGAAATCATTCAGCCGACCGTGCGCGCCATGAAGGCGATGGGCGCGCCCTACAAAGGCGTGCTGTTCGCCGGCCTGATGATTACCAAAGATGGCCCGCAGCTGATCGAATACAATGTCCGCTTCGGCGATCCGGAATGTCAGGTGCTGATGCTGCGGCTGATGTCGGATCTGGTGCCGGCGCTGCTCGCGGCGCGCGACGGGCAACTGAAAAATTTCGATCTGCGCTGGTATCCGGACGCCGCCCTCACCGTGGTGATGGCGGCGAAGGGCTATCCGGGGAATTATAAGAAGGACACGCGGATCGAAGGTCTCGACGCGGCGGCGCAGATCGGGGGTGTGGAAATCTTTCACGCCGGCACCAAGGCGGATGGCGATCACATTCTCGCGAACGGCGGGCGCGTGCTCAATATCTGCGCGCGCGGCAAGACGGTGCGCGATGCTCAATCGCGCGCCTACGCTGCCGTCAATCTCATCAAATGGCCTGACGGATTCTGCCGCCGCGATATCGGCTGGCGCGCAATTGAGCGCGAGATAAAAACCACGTAAAGAATTTGGCGTGGCGCAGCAACGCGACGAGAATAATTTTATCAACTATGGCGGAAGCGCGATTAGTTCATCGCCTTAGACTAATTTCCAAATCGCGTTTGGCATGACGCTCATGCGTTGCTGGCGATAGCGAGTCGTCCAAACAAAATTATCTTGCGCGGTACCGGGCGACACTCAACGGAGTTTAAAAAAAATGATGAAACTCGTTACGGGACTCGCACTTGCGACACTCGCACTCTCGCCGGCCTTCGCCGCCAAGCATGCCACTCACCCCAGCGCAATGGCAAGCGAAAGCTACGCCGCCGTGCAGGACCCCGACGCCGTCGTGTTTGAAGGCCAAGTGGTCGGCCGCGACCCCGACGCGAATGTGCGCCTGAGCCTGCGGCGCGACCCGTGGCTGCAAGCCAACTGATCTGACGCACCTCCAAACGCGGCAAAGGCCGACTTCGCGCCGGGCTTTGCTTTTTTTGAAATGTGAGCAAATAGTCGGTCACTCACAAAATCGTCATGGCCGGGCTTGTCCCGGCCATCCACGCCTTGCTTTGATGCGGCAAGGAAGTCGTGGATGCCCGGCACAAGGCTTGTGCTCGGGCCGGCCGAAGGCCGGACCCGAGTGCCGGGCATGACGGAGTAGCCTATGCCCGATCTCGCCGACCTGTTCCCCGGATTTGCCTCGCATTGGATCGACACGTCGGCGGGCAAGATATTCGCCCGCTCCGGCGGCAGCGGGCCGCCGCTGTTGTTGCTGCACGGCTACACCGAAACCAATGTGATGTGGCATCGCGTGGCGCCGGCGCTCGCCGCCCGCTTCGCGCTGGTGATCCCTGACCTGCCCGGTTACGGCTGGTCGGCGGTGCCGCAGGCGGACGCCAACCACGCGCCCTATGACAAGCGCTCGATGGCCAATGCGATGGTCGAGGCGATGGAGCGGTTTGGCCATGTGCGCTTCCGGCTGACCGGCCACGACCGCGGCGGCCGCGTCGCCTATCGCCTGGCGCTCGATCATCCCGGCCGGCTCGAGCGCATGGCGACGCTCGATATCGTGCCGACCTACGACATGTGGCACGGCATGGACGCCAACATGGCCATGAAAGTCTGGCATTGGCCGTTCCTGGCGCAGCCTTATCCGCTGCCGGAAATGCTGATCGGCAAGGCGCCGGTGGAATATCTGGAATGGAAAATGGCGAGCTGGACCAAGGCAAAAAATCTCTCGGCCTTCGATCCCCGCGCGCTCGAGCATTACCGCGCCAGTTTTTCCGAGCCGCTGCGCATCCATGCACAGTGCGAAGATTACCGCGCCGGTGCGCCCGGTGGGGCCGATGTCATCAACGACGAGGCCGACCGCACCGCCGGCAAGACGATTTCCTGCCCGCTGCTGGCGCTGTGGGGCGGTCAGGGGATCGCCAACGAGACTGGCGGACCGCTCAAGATCTGGCGGCAATGGGCGCCGCAGGCGACCGGCCAGCCGATCGACTCCGGCCATTTCCTCACCGAGGAAAATCCCGACGCCACGGCCGCCGCCCTGCTAGAATTCTTCACTGCGACCTAATTGCCGGAGTTTGAAATGCATCCCGTGTTGCGGCTTTATGAAGATGTCCTCTCGACCGCTGAATCGATCGAATTCCAATTGCCGCCGCTGCCGCGATTCATTTTCGTGGTGCATGGCTCGGCCACGATCGGCGGCAACGCAGTGAACGAAGGCACCGCCTGGCAGGGCGAAGGCGCCACGCTGGTGCGGCCGGGACCGGGCGGCGTGACCTGCTGGCGCTGGGAGCTTTCGCGCGGCGACCACGGCTCCACGGTCGCCAGCGCGCCCGGCATGATATCGCACGAGAAGCTGACGGCGTACCTGGAAACATTGCCGAAGGGCGAGTTGCTGATGCGCGGCGACAGCGTGGCCTTTCCGCCGGGCGGCTGCGCCTATCAGCACCGCCACCAGGGGCCCGGCATCCGCTGCATGATCGAAGGCGGCATCCGCATCGACACCCATGGCCGCTCGACCTCCTATGGGCCGGGCGGCGCCTGGTACGAGACCGGGGCCGACCCGGTGTTCGCGCAGGCGGCCGCCGACAAGCCCAGCCGCTTCATTCGCGTCATGATCCTGCCGCGTGCGCTGACCGGCAAAAGCTCGATCGAGTATCTCAACGACGAGGACAAGGCGAAGCCGAAGACGCAAAGCTACAAGATCTACGCGGACGCGCCGATCGAGTTTGGGGTGAAGAAGTGAACTTTCCTTTGTCATTCCGGGGCGCGAGCCAACGGGTCCGCGCAAAGCGCGACCCGATGATAAACTCCGCGAGCGAACCCGGAATCCATAATCACCGACGCTGCGGAGTATGGATTCCGGGTCCGGCCCTTCGGGCCGTCCCGGAATGACGGCGATGGGTCTCGACCGCCAGCAGTCCTTCACCGGCACCAAGGAGGCGGCGCCCGCGCTGCAGCTCGATAGCGCGCGCCTTGCGCACTACCTGGCGGCACACGTGAAAGATTTCGTCGGTCCCCTGAGCATTAAGCAATTCAAGGGCGGGCAGTCGAACCCGACTTATCTTTTGGAAACGCCGGCGCGCCGTTACGTCTTGCGCCGCAAGCCGCCCGGCAAACTACTGCCGTCGGCGCACGCAGTCGACCGCGAATACCGCGTGATCCGCGCGCTGCACGCGCAAGGTTTTCCGGTGGCCGAGCCGTTGGCTTTTTGCGCGGAAGACGGCGTCGCCGGCACGCCGTTCTATGTGATGAGCTTCGCCGACGGCCGCGTATTCTGGGAGCCGCAGATGCCGGGCTCCAATCCGGCCGAGCGCGCCGCGGTCTACGACGCCATGAACGACACGATCGCGCGCCTGCACAGCTTCGATCCCGGCCAGATCGGTTTGGGCGATTTCGGCCGCGGCGAGAACTATGTCGCACGTCAGGTCGAGCGCTGGTCGAAGCAGTACCGCGCCTCGGAAACCGAGACGCTCGACGCCATGGAGCGGCTGATCGAATGGCTGCCCCGGCACATTCCGCCGAGCGGTCCGCCGCGCCTCGTCCATGGCGACTACCGGCTGGACAACCTGATCGTCGCCCAGCACGAGCCGACAATTATCGCTGTCCTCGACTGGGAATTGTCCACGCTGGGCGATCCGCTCGCCGATTTCACCTATCACCTGATGGCCTGGCACATGCCGCATTCGGAAAGCGCGGCCGGTACCGCCTCGCTCGTTGGGCACGATTTGCCTACGCTCGGCATTCCGTCGATGGCGGACTACGTCGAAGCTTACGTCGCGCGCACGGGGCTCGATCCGCGGCCCGCGCTGCCGGTCTATCTCGCTTATAATTTCTTTCGCATCGCTGCCATTCTACAGGGCATCATCGGCCGCGTGCGCGACGGCACCGCGACCTCCGAATTCGCCCCGGCCAAGGCCGAGATGATCCGCCCGCTCGCCGACAGAGCATGGGAGTTCGCGCGGCAAGCCGGCGCGCGCTGACCGTTACGGTCAACAAATCCTTTCACGGCATGCCCGCGTTTCGCCCTGTGACGTTGCGCAAAATTGAGGCCTGCGCCGCTAGGCTTGCGGCGCTATGCGAAAAACATCCTCCATAGGCGCCGCCCCGGTCGGCATTCACGCCCTCATGCCGAAGGCCGCAACCGCGCCGCGGCGATCGCGCGTGCAGCGGGCGGACGAGCGCGGCGACGATCCGCCGGACGAGTCCGAGCAGGCGCCGCCGCCCGGCATGGGCAAGCTGGTCGATCGGACGGCCTAGCGCCGCGCGGCAAAAAATTCGCGCAGCAATCCCGCGCATTCGCTCTCGTGGATGCCGCCATAGACCTCCGGTCGGTGATGGCAGGTAGGCTGGGCAAAAAACCGCACGCCGTTTTCAACCGCCCCGCCCTTCGGATCGGCCGCGCCAAAATAAAGCCGCCGAATGCGGGCGAACGACATCGCCGCCGCGCACATCGCGCAGGGCTCCAGCGTCACATAGAGATCGCAATCGGAAAGCCGTTCGCTCTTGAGCGCCGTTGCCGCCTGGCGGATCGCCAATAACTCGGCGTGCGCGGTCGGGTCCTTGTCGGCCAGAGTGCGATTTCTGGCGCGCCCAACCACCTCGCCCGAGCGCACGATCACGCAGCCGACCGGCACCTCACCGCGCGCACCGGCGGCGCGGGCTTCCTCGAGGGCCATTTGCATGAACGAGGGTGATGCCATAAAGCCTGCTCATGCCCGAAAAGAGCACCAATGACAAACAGGCTGAACGCATCGCCAAGGTCATGGCGCGGGCGGGGCTTACCTCGCGGCGCGAGGCGGAAGCCTGGGTCGCCGCCGGCCGCGTTTCCGTAAACGGCGCGGTTATTCAATCCCCCGCGCTCAACGTCACGCCGTCCGACTGCATCGTGGTGGACGGCCAGCCGTTGCGCGCCCGCGAGCGCACGCGGCTATTCCGCTACCACAAGCCGCGCGGCCTAGTGACCACGAATTCCGATCCCGAGGGTCGGCCGACCATCTTCGGCGCCCTGCCAAAGGACTTGCCGCGGCTGATCAGCATCGGCCGGCTCGACATCAACACCGAGGGGCTGCTGCTGCTCACCAATGACGGCGGGCTGGCGCGCGTGCTCGAGCTGCCGGCGACGGGCTGGCTGCGGCGCTATCGCGTGCGCGCTTTGGGGCGCGTGATGCAGCCCGCGCTCGACCGGCTGCGCGCCGGCCTCACGGTCGAAGGCGTGCATTACGGGCCGATCGAGGCCACACTCGACCGCGAACAGGGCGCCAATGTCTGGCTCACCGTCGGCATCCGCGAGGGCAAGAACCGCGAGGTGCGCAAGGTTCTGGAGACGCTCGACCTGAAGGTGAACCGGCTGATCCGCGTGGCGTTCGGGCCGTTCGAACTGGGCGAGCTCAAGGAAGGCGCGGTCGAGGAAGTGAAAACGGAAGGCTTACGCGCGCAACTCGGCGAGGCCATCGTGGCGGAAGCCGGCGCCGATTTCGAGGCGCCGCTGATCGATCACGAGGCTGCCGCGCGTCACGCTGAGCTGCGTGCGCAGCGTGCCGCGAAGGGCGACGGCCGTTCATCCTTCGAGGCGCGGCAAGGCCGCGCACCTCAGGATGACGGCGAGAGGCCGGCGCCCGCGGCCCGCAAGAAGCAGCCTCGCCGCGACCGCACCGGCGGTCCGCGGCCGAAATATCCCAGGCCACGCGAATGATCCCGAAAAGTGGGAACCGGTTTTCGGATCAGATTATGCGCAAATGGAAAAGCGAATAAGAGTAGTCGGCGGACGCTTGCGCTCGCGCCCGATCGCCGGGCCGAAATCGGATTCGCTGCGGCCGACCGCCGACCGCTTGCGCGAGTCGCTGTTCAACATCTTGATCCATGCTTACGGCGACCCGGTAACGAACGCGCGCGTGCTCGACCTGTTCGCCGGCACCGGCGCGCTCGGCATCGAGGCGGTGTCGCGCGGCGCGGCCTACGCGCTGTTCGTCGACGACGGCGTGCAGGCGCGCGCGCTGCTGCGCGACAACACCGAGGCGCTGGGTTTGGGCGGCGTCACCCGCATTTTCCGCCGCGACGCCACCAAGCTCGGGCCGGCGCATCCGCTGGAGCCGTTCACGCTCGCCTTTCTCGACCCGCCTTATCGCAAGGGCCTGGCCGAAAAGGCATTGGTTTCGGCGCGCGACGGCGGCTGGCTGGTGCCCGGCGCGTTGATCGTGGTCGAGGAAGCGGCCGATGCCAATTTTAAGGCGCCAGACGGCTTAGAGGAATTGGAACGGCGCAAGTACGACGATACGGAATTAGTATTTCTGCACCACGCTTGAGCGTCAACGCCGCCCGAACAGCCGCTCGATGTCGGTGAGCTTCAGCTCCACGTAAGTCGGCCGGCCGTGGTTGCACTGGCCGGAATTGGGCACCTCTTCCATCTCGCGCAGCAGCGCGTTCATTTCCTCCGGCTTTAGCCGCCGTCCGGCCCGCACCGAACCGTGACAGGCCATGGTCGCGGAAACGTGCAGCAGGCGGCGCTCCAAAGGCAACTCATCGTCCCACTCCGCCATGTGCTCGGCGAGATCGCGCAGCAAACCGCGCACGTCGACCTCGCCCAGCATCGACGGCGTCTCGCGCACCGCAATCGCGCCCGGGCCGAAGGCTTCGATGAGCAAGCCGAAAGTCGCCAATTCGCTGGCGCGCGCGACGAGCCGCGCGGCGTCGGCTTCGTCGAGTTCGACGATCTCCGGGATCAGCAGGATCTGGCGAGCCACGCCGGCCTTGGCGATTGCCGCCTTCATGCGCTCGTAAACGATGCGCTCGTGCGCGGCGTGCTGGTCGACGATCACCAGCCCGTCGCGGGTCTGCGACACGATGTAGGTCTCGTGCATCTGCGCGCGCGCCGCCCCGAGCGGGCGCTCGATCAGCGCCGCCGCCGGCTCGAAGCTTTCGACGCGGGCATCGGCGGCAGGCTCGCCGACTTCGAAGGCGGCCTGCGCCACTTCGGCGAAGCCGAGCGCCGTGGCGCTGCGCGCGGACACAAAGCCCGGCGGCCGCGCCGGCGAGCGCCGCCAGTCGTAGGCGCCGCGCCGCGCCACCGGCCGGAACGCCGCGATGGTGGCGCTGCCGCCGGTCGAGGTCGCGCGCTGGCCCTCGCGCGCCAGCGCCTCCTTCAGCGCGCGCACGATCAATCCGCGCACCAGACCGCCGTCGCGGAAGCGCACCTCGGTCTTGGCCGGGTGCACGTTGACGTCGACTTCGCGCGCTTGAAGCGTGACGAACAACGCCAGCAGCGGATGGCGGTCGCGCGGCAAATAATCGGCGTAGGCGCCGCGCACCGCGCCGACCATAACCTTGTCGCGCACCGGGCGCCCGTTGACGAACAGATATTGCCCGAGCGTGTTGGCGCGCGACAGCGTCGGTAGGCCGGCGAAACCTTCGACGCGCACGCCCTCGCGCTCGGCGCCGATGGCAATGGCGTTGGCGCGGAAGTCGGGGCCAAGCACGTCGCCGAGCCGCGTCAGCTCGTCACTGGCCGCGCCCCAGGCGACGGGCGCGCGTTCCTCGCCGGCGAGCGTGAAGGCGACGTCCGGCCGGCTCATGGCGAGGCGACGCACCACCTCGCGCACGGCTTCCGCCTCGCTGCGGTCGGTCTTGAGAAATTTCAGACGGGCCGGCGTGGCATAAAACAGATCGCGCACTTCGACGCTGGTGCCCTGCCCGAGCGCCGCTGGCTTGACATCGGATTTCTCGCCGGCGTCGACGGTGATGGTCCAGGCGTGCGGCTCGGCCTTGTGCCGCGTCGTGATGGTGAGACGCGCCACCGCGCCGATCGAGGGCAAAGCCTCGCCGCGAAAGCCGAGCGTGTCGATGGCGAGCAGGTCGTCGCCTTTGAGCTTCGAGGTGGCGTGGCGATCAACGGCCAGCGCCAGATCGGCGCGCGTCATGCCCTCGCCGTCGTCGGCGACGCGGATCAGCCTGCGGCCGCCGCCGTCGGTGAGCACGTCGATGCGATGGGCGCCGGCGTCGAGCGCGTTCTCGACCAATTCCTTGACCACGCTCGCCGGCCGCTCGACCACTTCGCCGGCGGCGATGCGGTTGACCATGGCCTCGGGCAGCTGGCGGACGGGCATTGAATTGGCCTGATTCGAGTTCAGCCCAACTCTATCGACGCAATACGTCACCCGCGAGGCGCGGCGGCGATCTACCCCCGCTATTCAAAGCTCGGCTTGCCGCCGCGGAGGCTTTTAATCGCGGAGCGGTGCTTTTTGCCCTCGATCCGCTTTCGTTTCTGGGCTTTCGGGACCTTGGTGGCGCGGCGCGGCACCGGTCGCACGGCCGCCTGGCGGATCAGGTCAAACAGCCGCTCGCGCGCGTCGGCGCGGTTGCGCTCCTGGGCGCGGTGGCTCTGCGCGATGATGACGATGACGCCTTCTTTGGTGAGCCGCTTGCCGGCGAGCCGCATCAGCCGAACCGCGACATCGTTGGGCAGCGACGGCGATTGGCGCACGTCGAAGCGCAACTGCACAGCCGAGGACACCTTGTTGACGTTCTGACCGCCCGGCCCGGACGAGCGCACGAAGCTCTCCGACAACTCGGAGTCGTCGATTGAGATGGTGTCGGTAATTCGGTGCATGATTCGCCATCATGCGTCATCTCAGCGTGCGGGCGAAGCCCGCGGAATGACTAGGAGGTGAGATATTTCTTCGCCAGCACCTTGCCCTCTTCCACCGCCGGCTGGTCGAAGGCATCGAGGCCGAGCAGATGCGCGGCGATGATCGTCTCCAGCATGAAATGCATCAGCAACTCACCGAGGCTTTCCTCGTCGAGCTGCGAAAGGTGAATGGTGCGCACCGGGCAGCCGTTCTTCACCAAAGTTTCGGCGGTGGCGCGGCCTTCCGCCGCAACCAGGTCGCCGATGGTCTTACCCGCAAAATCGGGTTCGCCGACGAGCTTGGCGAGTTCGCCGTCCATGCGCGGCCCAAGCCCGGCGGCATCGACGGTGACGACGGTGAACAATTTGTCGCGCGGCCCGCCGAGGAACAATTGCACCTGGGAATGCTGATCGACCGGGCCGAGGGCCGCTACCGGCGTGGTCCCCTTGCCGTTCTTGCCGAGGCTCTCGCCCCAAAGCTGCACGTACCAGTGCGTGAAGCGCTCCAGCCGGTCGGCATAGGCCATCAGCACGCTGATGCTTTTACCCTTGGTTTCGGCCAACGACACGGCCAATGCGGCGCCGAGCGCGGCCGGCACCTCTGACGGCTTCTTCTTTGCCAGCACCGGCGCGAGCGCCAGGCCCGCGCCCTCGCGCGCCGCCGCGATATCGAGATCGAGCATCGCCGCCGGCAACAAGCCGACATTGGTGAGCGCCGAGAAGCGCCCGCCGACGCCGGTATGATGATCGAGGATCGGCACGTGATATTTGCCGAGCAGGCCGCGCAGGCCATTGGACTTGCCCGCCTTGGCCGGTTCGGTAAGGCCGAGGAAAATATCGGGGATGCGCGTTCCGAGCCCGGCCGCCTGCACCGCCGACAGCACAGCGATGGTCTGCATCAGCGTCTCGGCGGTGCCGCCGGATTTCGAAATGGCGACGAAGCGCGTGGTCTGATGCGGCAGCTTCGCCAACAGTGTCTCGAACGTGCCGGCATCGAGATTGTCCATGAAGTGCAAGTGCGGCGGCTGGCGCAGACTGGCTACCCCCGGCACGGCGTAGCCGGCGAGCTGCGCCAGCGTCTGCCCGCCCAGGCTGGAGCCGGCGGTGCCGAGCAGGACGATATCGGTGGCGCCCTGCGCCAGCCGGCGGGCGGTGTCCCGGATCCCCGGCAGATCGTCATGGGTTTCCGGCAGCCGCAGCAGCGCCAGGCCGCCGTCGGCATGGCGCGCGCGCAAGCTTTCGAGCGCGCCATCCGCGCGGCCTAGCGCCTCGTTCAACGCCTTGTCGCTGACGCCGTGCGGCCCGATGTTGCGTTCAAGCGCGCCGTCGATGGATTGGTGTATTGCCATGGCTGCGGGACTATCTGCCCTTAACGCGCCCGGCGCGCAACGGTTCACTCGGGGGTCGAGGTCAATCCTTTTGGCCTGCCGGCCACGGTGACCAGCATACCGCCGCTAAAGAGCCGCTTGGCCACCCGCTTGGCGTCCTCGATGCCGACGCCGTCGATCATGGCGCCGCGGCGCTGAATATAATCGATGCCGAGATTGTCGAGCTGGATCTGGGTGAGCTGAGCGGCGATCTTGGCCGAACTGTCGAGCGAGAGCGCATACGCGCCCTTGAGGTAGGACTTGGCCGCCGCCAGTTCCTCGGCGGTCGGGCCGTTCTCGGCCATGCGCTTGGTTTCGCTCTCGACGATCGCCAGCGCCTCGCCGGTGCGGTCGGCGCGGGTCGCGGTGCCGCCGAGCACGACGGCCGTGCGGCGGAACCAGGCCAGGTTTTCCGAGACGCCGTAGGCCAATCCGCGCTTTTCGCGCACTTCCTGGTACAGGCGCGAGGAGAACGTGCCGCCGCCCAGGATGTGATTGACGATATAGCCGGCCATGAAATCGGGATCGTGACGGGCAAGGCCCTGGCCGCCGAAGGTGACCACCGCCTGCGGCACGTCGAGATTGATGACGATCAAACGGCCCATCCCGCGCGGGCTGGCGCTGGCAATCGGCTTGAGGTCGCCCTTCACCGACAGGCCGGCGAAAGCGCGGTCGATCAGAGCGCCGGCGGTCTTGGCGTCGATATCGCCGACGATCGAGATCGTCAGGCCGTTGCGCGCGAAAGCGCGGCGCACATAGTCGCGCATGTCGTCGGCGGTGATGCGCGGCACCGTCTCCGGCGTACCGCTGCTTTCACGCCCGTAAGGATGGCCGGGGAACGCCGTCTCCCACCAGCGCCGGCTGGCGATGCTGCTGGGGTTGGTGCTGTCGCGCCGCAACGACGCCAATACCTGCCCGCGCACACGCTCGACCGCGTCGGCGTCGAAGCGCGGCGAGCTCAGCGCCAACCGTAAGAGATCGAAGGCCTCGTCGCGGTGCTCGTTGAGCGTGCGCAGCGAGCCGCGGAAATAGTCGCGCGCGACTTGGAAGCCGAGCTCGATAGCGTGGTTTTCAAGTCTTTTGTGAAAGGTGGTGCCGTCGAGGTCGCCGGCGCCCTCGTCGAGCAAGTCGCCGGCGAGATTGGTGGTGCCCGCTTTGTCGGCCTCGTCTTGGGCGGAGCCGCCATGGAACGCGTAATTGAGCGCAACCAGCGGCACGGCATGCTCGCGCACCAGCCAGGCCTCGATGCCGGACGGGCTGACGATCTTCTCGATCGTCATCGCCGAAGCGGCGGGTACAATCGCGAACAGCGCGAACGCGGCCAGCGCGGCGGCCGTCAAAAACCGCGTCATGATTTCTTCTCCGCCTGCGGGCTCACGTCCTTGATCAGGTAGCCGGTGACCGAGCGCCGTTTGTCGAGCCACTGGCGGGCGGCGTCCTGCACTTCTTCGGCGGTGACCGCGCGGATGCGTTCCGGCCAGTTGCGCACGTCGTTGACGCTTGCGCCGGTCGTCAACGCAGCGCCGTACCAGCGCGCCATGCTGACCTGGTTATCCTGGGCATAGACGGCGTCGGCGATCAGGCGCGACTTGGCGCGCTCCAGCTCCTCGGCCGACACGCCCTTGGCGATCAGCTCCGCCAGCACGCCGTCGGCGTCGGCTTCGAGCTGCGGCAGCGCGATGCCCTGGCGCGGCGCGACAGAGACCTCGAACTTCGACATGTCGAGCGCGGAGCTGTCGTACCAGGCGGCGGCGCTCACCGCGACGCGCTTGTCCACCACCAGAGCGCGATAGAGCCGGCTGTTGGAGCCGGTGCCCAGAATATGCGCGAGCACCTCGAGCGCTTCCGACTGGCCCCGCTTGGCGGTGCGGAAAGACGGCACCAGATAATCGCGTTGCAGCAGCGGCTGCTCGACCCGCGGATCGGCGAGCGTCAACGAGCGCACCGCCACCGGCGGCGGCTCCTGTGGACGCTGGCGCGGTAGGATATTGCCGTGGCGAGCAACCTTGCCGTAGGTGTCTTGTGCGAATTTCAGCGCCTCATCCGGCGCGACGTCGCCGGCGATCACAACCACCGCATCGTTGGGGGCGTAGAAGCGCCGGTAAAAACCGATGGCGTCGTCGCGCGTCAGCTGCTCCATCTCGTGGCGCCAGCCGATCACCGGCTTGCCGTAAGGATGGTTAAGGAACAGCGCGGCATCAATTTGAATCCCCAAGCGCGCGCGCGGATTGTTCTCGATACGCATGTTCTCCTCTTCGAGGATGACGTTGCGCTCGGGCAGAACCACCTGGTCGGTCAGCTGCAGGCCGGTCATGCGGTCGGCCTCGAATTCCATCACGGTCTTGAGCTGCTCGCTCGGCACGCGCTGGTAAAAGGTGGTGTAGTCGCTCGAGGTGAAGGCGTTTTCCTGGCCGCCGACGTGGGCGACGGCTTGCGAGAAGGTGCCGGCCGGATGTTTCGCCGTGCCCTTGAACATCAAATGTTCGAGGAAGTGCGCGAGCCCCGACTTGCCCGGCGTCTCGTCGGCGGCGCCGACTTTGTACCAAATCATGTGCGTAACCACTGGCGCGCGGTGGTCGGGAATGACGACCAGTTCCAATCCATTCGCCAAAGTGAAGTCGGCGACCGGAGCGCCCGCCGGCTCAGCCAATGCCGGGCTTGCAACAAGCGCCGCGGCGATGATCGCAGCGGCGCCCATGAGCGGTCGGATATGCCAGGACTGCTGCGATGACATGAGTTTCAAAATCTGCCGCTGGCGGCCCTCGACCACCCGGCTCAGGCCGGCGACGAGCAAGAGCACACGATGCAAAACGTATCGGCTTACTGAATGCCCACCGGATGGTTGGTCAGGTATTCGGCTGACGTGGGAGCAACCACCTTCGTCTGGCCAACGCCATAGGGCTGCTGCGGTGACGGCGTCTGGTAACCGGGCGGCGGTTCGGTCAGAGACGCACGCGGCGGCTCGCCGGTGAAACTGTTGCTTTCCGGTTCGTCTTTCGCGAACATCTTACTGAAGATATTGCCCGTGGACCCGAGTTTCGAGGGCGAGATCGGATTGCCGGACCCGTAAGGCGAGCTTTCGTACGAACCGCCGTCGCCCTGGCCCGCGACCTTGCGCGGCTTCGGACCCGGCGTCAGTTCGTCCGGCCGTAACACGCTCTGGTCATGCAGAAGCGTCTGATCGGCGTTCAAAGCCGATTTTCGCTTCTCTTGCGCAGCCTCTTCCTTCCTGCGTTTCACGTCGGGATCGATAGGCCAAGCCGGGTTATTGGCGATTGCGGCATCGGATCGCTCCGGCGGCGGCAGGTCGTGGCTCGGCGGGATCACCAGCGGAGCGCGTTCCTCGTAGTTGATCGCTTCGCCGTCCCGGCGCAGGCCGAGGCTTTCCATGACGCCGCGCAAAATTTTGGTGTCGATCGGAACGTCATCGGCGCCCGCGAATGCCGGCACCGAACTCGCCAGCAAAGCGGCGCCGAGCATCAGGCATAGCGCCGCACGCGCGGTGAAAATTCTGGTCGGGCGTGTCGGCCGTGCGTTCATGCGGAACTGACCTCTGCCACTCGAATCCTGAAGAAATGCGCGTTTCGGCCTAACTTATTGCCTTGGATCAGGGCGCTTTTTGGGCACGTTCCCCGGCCAGGGATTCATACAGCAGGCCTATCACCCCGGCAACGATGGCGACGTCGGCTAGGTTAAAGACGTACCAGCGGAACTGCCAAGTTGCCGTGGATACGTGGAAAAACACGAAATCGGCGACCCAGCCATAGGCCAGCCGGTCGATGGCGTTGCCAACCGCCCCCCCGACGATGAGGCCGAGCGACAGCGCGGTCAGGCGGTCTCGCGAGCGCGCCAGCCACAGCCAAAGCAGCAGCACCGCCAACGCCTTGAAGCCGAGCAGGACCCATTGGCCGATGGCTCCTTGGGTCTGGAACAAGCCGTAGCTGATGCCGGTGTTGCGGGTGAGCACGAAATCGAAAAATGAGCCAAGCCGCAGCGGGCGGTTGGTAAGATCGAACACGAACAGCAGATAAAGCTTGCTGGCCTGATCGAGCAGGCAGGCGACGGCTGCCACGGCAAATCCGAAACGCGTCAGCGGGCCAATAAGATAGCTGCGCATTCACTCCGCCGCCTTGCGCATGGTTTCCCATTCGCGCAGCGCCTTGGCGTCGCGCGGCGAGACGTCGGGATAGTCGGGATCGGCGCCGATGGTGGTGAGAATCTTCCACGAACGCGCGCACTTGGTGCCTTCGGCGAGATTGGGGATGACCGCCACGCCCGGCACGTCGGGCAGGCTGAAAACGCCTTCAGAACTGCCGACGTTGCGCAAGGTCAAGGCAGACGTAATGCAGACCTCGGCCAGGTCAACGTCGAGCACGGCCTCGAACAAGTCTTCGGCTGTGATCAGAACAATCGGGTGCGCTTCGAGCGACGACCCGATACGTTTTTGCGCGCGCTCGATCTCCAGCGCGCCGGTGATGACGCGCCGCACGGTGCGAACTTTCCGCCATTTGTCGGCGAGCTTGTCGTCGCGCCAGGCGGCCGGCACTTCGGGGAACAGTTCGAGGTGCACCGACTTCGCCGCCGCGCTATAGCGCGAGGCCCATGACTCTTCGGCCGTGAAGCACAGCATCGGCGCCAGCCACACCACCGTGCAGCGGAACAGCTGATCGAGCACGGTGAGGCAAGCCTTGCGCGTCGCCGACGAGTAGGCGTCGCAATAGAGTGCGTCTTTGCGGATGTCGAAATAAAACGCCGAAAGGTCCGACGTCATGAAGGCCGAGAGCGCGGCGAAGATGCGCTTGTAATCGAAATCGGCGTAAGCCTTGCGCACCAGTTCGTCGAGCTCGGAAAGCCGGTGCAGCATCAGCCGCTCCAGCTCCGGCATCTTCTCGAACTTGACGCGCTCGTCCTCGTGGAAATGCGCTAGCGAACCCAGCATCCAGCGCACGGTGTTGCGCAGCTTGCGATAGGTCTCGACGGTGGTTTTCAAAATTTCCGGCCCGATGCGCAGGTCGTCGGCGTAGTCCGACGCACAGACCCACATGCGCAGAATGTCGGCGCCCGACTGCTTGATCACGTCCTGCGGCGCGGTGACGTTGCCGGTCGACTTCGACATCTTGCGGCCCTGCTCGTCGAGCACGAAGCCGTGCGTGAGCACCACGTCGAAGGGCGCCCGCCCGCGCGTGCCGCAGCTTTCCAGCAGCGAAGAGTGGAACCAGCCCCGATGCTGGTCGCTGCCTTCCAGATACATCACGGTATCCTTGCCGCCGTCCATCTTGCGCTTGATGCCGGCGAGCTGCGGGAAATGCACCTCGTCCTCCAGCACGAAGGCGTGCGTGGAGCCGGAGTCGAACCAGACGTCGAGAATATCGTCGACCTTTTTCCAGGTATCGTTGGCGAGCTTGCCCAACAAGCGCTCGCGCGCGCCCGGCTTGTACCAGGCGTCGGCGCCCTCCGCCTCGAAGGCCTCGACGATGCGGACTTCGACCTCGGGGTCTTGCAGAATCTCGACCGAGCCGTCCGGCTTCTCCTTGATGAACACGGCAATGGGCACGCCCCAGGCGCGCTGGCGCGAGATCACCCAGTCGGGGCGCTGCTCGATCATGCCGGTGATGCGGTTCTGGCCTGCGGCAGGCACCCAACGGGTGACGGAGATCGCCTGCAGCGCGCGGGCGCGCAGCGTATCGCCGCGCTTCGCGATGTCTTTATCCATCGCGATGAACCACTGCGGCGTATTGCGAAAGATGATCGGCTTCTTCGAACGCCACGAGTGTGGATATTGATGCTTCAGGCGGCCACGCGCGATGATCATATGCGCATCGATCAGCGCCTTGATCACCGCCTCGTTGGCGTCGCCCTTTTCGCCCTTGTCGTTGATGACGCGCTTACCCTCAAACCCCGGCGCTTGTGCGGTGAAAGCACCATCTTCGTCCACCGTGTAGGGAATGGCCGTATCAATATCGCTCGCTTCGAGGGAAGACTTCTCGCTCATCCAAATTTCAAAGTCGTCGCGGCCGTGGCCCGGCGCCGTGTGTACAAACCCCGTACCGTCTTCATCGGTAACGTGATCACCATCAAGAAGCGGCACGATGAATTCGTAACCTCTGCCGCGGAACGGATGCTTCAGTGTCATGTTATCCAGCACTTTCGCTGGAACTTCAGCCACCTTTTCGAAAGCTGTCACTTTCGCTTGCTTAAAGACTTCAGCGGCAAGCTTTTCTGCCAAGATAAACAGGTCTCCAGTCTTCGCCCAGTTCTCTGTCGCTGCTTCGGTCACCCGATAAAGTCCGTAATTGATCCTTGACGAAAACGTCACTGCGCGATTGCCTGGCAGTGTCCAAGGCGTGGTGGTCCATATCACGACGGACGCATTTGCTAGCTTTTGATCATCGGTTTGCGAAACCGGAAACTTCACCCACACCGTGTCGCTGGTGTAATCCTCGTACTCGACCTCGGCCTCGGCGAGCGCGGTCTTCTCCACCACGCTCCACATCACTGGCTTGGAGCCGCGATAGAGCAAACCGTTGGCGGCGAACTTCATCAGCTCGCGCGCGATCTGCGCCTCGGCGAAATTGTCCATCGTCGTATAGGGATGCGCCCAGTCGCCCTCGACGCCGAGCCGCTTGAACTCCTCGCGCTGCACCTCGAGCCAATGCTGCGCATAGGCGCGGCACTCCTGCCGGAACGCCACCATCGCCGCCGGGTTGGAGAAATCCGGTTTCGGCTTGTTCTTAGAGCGGTAATTCTCCTCTTCGATCTTCCACTCGATCGGCAGGCCGTGACAGTCCCAGCCCGGGACGTAGTTGCTGTCGTATCCCAGCATCTGCTGGCTGCGCGTCACCACGTCCTTGAGGATCTTGTTGAGCGCGTGGCCGATGTGGATGTTACCGTTCGCATAGGGTGGGCCGTCGTGCAGGATGAATTTCTCGCGGCCTTGTGCCGCGGCGCGCAGCTGGTTGTAGAGATCGCCCTCCTCCCAGCGCTTGAGGATTTCCGGCTCGCGCTGCGGCAGCCCCGCGCGCATCGGGAAATCCGTCTGCGGCAGGAACAGCGTCTCGGAGTAGTCGCGCTTCGGCGTATTCATGGGCGCTTACTAGCAGGCGGATTCGGCATCGGAAAGGCTGCTGTCAGCTTAGTCGAGAGAGCGAAGCGTGCTTTCTTATCCCTCCCCTGAAAGGGGAGGGCATAGGCGGCCTTCGGCCGCCGCTTTCACTACAAGAACGCCGATGCAGAGCATCGGCTATGGAGCGAAGCGAGCCGGGGTGGGGTTACGCATCCCCCACCCGGTCGGCTTCGCCGACCACCCTCCCCCGCAAGCGGGGGAGGGATAAGAAATCAAATCACCCCCAGCACCGGAAACGCCTTGCCGGCGCGCTTGAGCACGGCGCGCGCCTGGGCGCTGTCGGCCGCGATCTGGCGCTTGAGCGTCTCGACGGAATCGAATTTCTGCTCGTGGCGGATCCAGCCGATGAAGGCGACGTCGATGGTCTGCCCGTAGAGATCGCCGTCGAAGTCGAACAAAAACACCTCCAGCAGCGGCGCGCCGCCGTCGAACATCGGGCGCACGCCAAAATTGGCCACCCCGTCGTGGCGCTTGCCGGCGATGCCGGCGCGCACCGCGTAGATGCCGTGCTTGAGGCCGCACGAGGGATCGAGCTTGAGATTGGCGGTGGGAAAGCCGAGTTCGCGCCCGCGCTTGGCGCCGTGGATGACCTCGGCGGAAACGAACCAGGGCGCGCCCAGGAGTTCGGCCGCCTCCACCACCTTGCCCTGGCTCAACGCCATGCGGACGGCGCCGGAGGACACCGGGCGCCCCTCATCCTCGAGCGGCGGCACGATGTCGACGGCAAAGCCGAGGCGCGCGCCCTGCTCGGCCAGATAGGCCGGCGAGCCGGCGCGCTTGTGGCCGAAATGGAAATCGAAGCCGATCGCCGCGCCGCCGATGCCGAAGCGCCCGACCAGAATGCGCTCGATGAAATCCTCCCGCGACGTGGCGGCGAGTTGGGCGTCGAAGGTCATGACGATGGCGCCGTCGAGCCCGGTGGCGGCGAGCAGGCGCAGCCGGTCGCGGTCGCTCGAAAGCTGGAACAACGCGTCCTGCGGCCGCAGGAAACGCCGCGGGTGCGGCGCGAAGGTCAGAGCCGCCGCGGGGCGGCCGAGTTCCTTGGCGCGTTGCAGCGCGGCGCCGATCACGGCGCGGTGGCCACGATGGACGCCGTCGAAATTGCCGATCGCCACCACGGTGCCGTGCAGCGGACCGATATCGACGGCTTCGGCGCCTTGTGCGCCTTCGCGGACGATGTGGAAGGCTCGGGATTTGCTCATTTTCGCGCCATGGCGCCCTTTCGCGCCGGATACGGTTAGCGCTTGGTTAATAAACTTTCAAATTAACCGGATATTCAATGCCGGGGGATACCTTCCGCCAATTCTGGGGGGCCCTTCGCAGGGCATAGCACCATGGCTGTCGACACTACGATACCGATCCTGATCGTCGACGACTACAACACGATGATCCGCATCATCCGCAATCTTTTGCGCCAGCTCGGCTTCGAGCATATCGACGAAGCCAACGACGGCTCGATGGCGCTCGCCAAGATGCGCACGCGCCAATATGGCCTGGTGATCTCCGACTGGAACATGGAGCCGATGACCGGCTACGACCTGCTGCAAGAGGTGCGCAACGATCCGGGTCTCGCGAACGTGCCGTTCATCATGGTGACGGCGGAGTCGAAGACCGAGAACGTGATCGCGGCCAAGCGGGCGGGCGTGTCGAACTATATCGTCAAGCCGTTCAACGCACAGACGCTCAAGAGCAAGATCGACGCAGTGTTCGACGCCAAGCCCACCCCGGCGGGCTGATCTCACCACGTCAATTCGCGCATCACCGCTTTCGGCCTGCCGCCGGCGGCGGCGAAAGTCGCGCTGAGCGCGTTGCTATCGGGCCGCTCGCGGCCGCCCAGTTCCTCGGCGTGGATGCCCGAGGTCACGAACAGGAAATCGACGCCGGCCGTGCGCGCGCCTTTAAGATCGGTGCGCACCGAATCGCCGATGGCCAGCACGCGGCTGGCCGCGACCTTGCGGCCGGCGGCGGCCTGCGCCTTGGCCAGCGCCATGTCGTAGATCGGCCGGTAGGGCTTGCCGGCGTAGAGCACCTCGCCGCCCATGGTAGCGTAAAGGTCGGCGAGCGAGCCGGCGCAATAGACCAGCCTGTCCCCGCGCTCCACCACCACGTCCGGATTGGCGCAGACCATGAACAGCTTGCGGGCCAGCATGGTTTCGAGCCGCGCGCGATAATTCTCCGGCGTCTCCACGTCGTCATTGTCGAGCCCGGAGCAGACCACGTAATCGGCAGTCTCAAGCGGGGCGACATTGAAGCCCGTGAACATCGAGCGGTCGCGTTCCGGCCCGAGATGGAACAGGCTCTGCCCGGGGCGCGCCTCGATCACGGCGCGGGTGACGTCGCCGGAGGAGACGATGGCGTCATAAATTTCGCGCGGCACATGCATCTTTTCGAGCTGGCGCGCCACCACCGTGCTTTGACGCGGCGCGTTGGTGATCAGGATCACCGCCGCGCCGCGGGCGCGCGCGCGCATCAGCGCGTCGCAAGCGTGCGAAAAAGCCGTCACACCGTTATGCACCACGCCCCAGACGTCGCACAGCAGCACGTCGTAATCGGGCGCCAGAGACGAGAAATGCGGGACCAGGGGCAAGACGGCGGTTCAGCCGGTGCCGGCAGCGACCAATTCGCCCGCCGCCTGGGTCGCTACGGGCGTGCCTTGCAGCGACTCCGGCCGCACCGGCCGCGGCGGCGAGAACAGGAAGCCCTGGCCGAAGCGCACGTCGAAGTCGAGCAGATCGACCACCATGCTTTCGGTCTCGACGCGCTCGGCGATGAGATCGATGCCGGAGCGCGCCAACAGGTCGGCGAGATCGCCCTGATGAATGTCGCTCTTCGCCGCGAACGCGGGATTGAGCAGCAACGCCGCCGGCACCTTCAGGAAGCGGAACCAGCGATCGGCCAATTCCTTCGGCTCCATGCGCAGGTCGGCGACATGATCCATGGAGAAGCGGAAGCCGCGTTCGGCCAGCGCCGCCAGGCTTTCGTGCTCGATCGGCCCGAAGGCGCGATAGGCCTTCTGCGTGAACTCCAAGATCAGCGCGCCGCTGAGCGCGCGGTTGGCGTCCATGAAATCGAGGAAATGCCGGAAGTACACCGGATCGCTCAGGGTCAAGCCGCAGACATTGCAGAACACGCCGATGTCGCGGTTCTTCAATTGCAGGCGGCGCGTCACCTGCACGCAGCGGAACAGCAGCAGGTTGTCGATCCTCGGCATCAGCCCGGCGCTTTCGGCGATATCGATGAATTCGCCGGCCGGCACGATGTCGCCGTCTTCGGTGCGCAGGCGCGACAGCGCCTCGTAATAGCGCACCTTGCGCTGCGGCAGCGTGACGACCGGCTGCAGATAAAGATCGATGCGGTGGGCGTCGGCCGCCTTGTCGATCAAGGCGACAATCTCTTCGCGGCTCAGGCCGCGGAAGTGGCGGGCGCTCGTGGCGCCGCTTTCGCTCACAGCCGGCGCGCCGGCGGCGGCGGGCGGCGTCGGCGTTGGCGGCGCCGGCAAGGCGCCCTGCTCCTGCAACACGGTGCCATGGCTCGCGACAGTTTCGGCGAGTTGCAGCACCAGGCAGCCCAATTCGCCGATCTCGGTGGCGATCGGATCGATCGTGCCGCGCACCCGGTCCACGGTGCCGTCGACGCGGCCTTCCATGACGGCAACCCGGCGCGACATCTCGGCCATTTGGCGGGCGAGGTCGCCGGTGCCGCGCGACAGGTCGGCGATCTGGTCGCCGAGATCGTTGCGGTCGGCCAGGCGGCCGCTGACATTGGTGTAGAGCGCCATGATCAGGAGCGCGGCCAGCGCAGCGATCACCGAGTCGCGGGCCTCGACCTTGAGGCCGAGATAGAGCACAGCCCCGATCGAGCAGGCGATGAGCACCATGCAGACCGCAATGAAGATGGCGCTGATACGACGCATGAAGCCGATCCCAGGCCGAAGCTTGTGCAACCTACGGGCTGACGTGATTCGCGCCCCCAGCCACCAATGTCCATAACAGCACGGGTCCGCGCAACACGAACACCTGCTATGGTAGCGCCAATTCGCCCGTTATTCGCAAGAACTTGAATGGTTTTGAAACCTGAGCCGATGCCGGCGTCCCGCCGCATGCCCATTCTGGCCTGGGTCGCCGCCCGCCCCGGCCACGCCTTTGCCGCCTTCCTGGCCCTGCACGCCGCGGTCTGGACCGCGCTGCCGACGCTGCTTTACCCCAATTTGCCGCTCGACCTGATCGAGGCGCTGGTCTACGGCCGCGAATGGCAGCTCGGCTACGACAAGCTGCCGCCGCTGCCCTGGTGGCTGGTGCAGATCGCCTACCGGCTCGTCGGGCACGACTTTGCCTATTATTTGCTGGCGCAGATCGCGGTCGTGGCCGGCTTTGCCTTCGTCTACCGCGCGGCGCGGCCGCTGGTCGGGACGCTGGGCGCGCTCACGGCCGTGTTCATCATCGACGGCCTGCACTACCTCAACTACACCTCCGCCAAGTTCAATCATGACGTCGTCCAATTGCCGTTCTGGGCGATGGCCGGCTTTGCCTTCCACCGCGCGCTGCGCGGCCGGCAGACGATGGATTGGCTGCTGCTCGGATTGGCGGTCGGCCTGTCGCTGTGGGCGAAATATTTCGTCGCCGTGCTCGCGATCCCCTTGGCGCTGTTCGTCTTGATCGATCGCGACGCGCGCAAGACCTTAGGCACGCCGGGACCCTATATCGCGATCGCCGCCGCGCTCATTACCATGGCGCCGCATCTGGTCTGGCTGGTGCGGAACGATTTCCTATCCTTCGCCTATGCGGAGCACCGCGCGCTGCCCTCGCGCGGGCTGATCGACCATGTCTGGCACCCGCTGCAATTCGCGGTCAGCCAATTGTTTTTTTTGATTCCGTCCTTGCTGATCGCAGCGCCGCTGTTTTATCCGCGCGCGGCAGCCGGCGCGGCGCCGGCCGCGCCATCGGCCGACGCTTTCGACCGCCGCATCGTCACGCTGCTCGCCTTCGGACCGATGGCGGCGGTGCTGGCGCTTGCGGCGTTAAGCGGCCGCGGCACCGTGGCGATGTGGGGCTACCCGCTCTGGCTGTTCCTCGGCCTGTGGATCGTGCTCAACGCGCGCTGGGCGATCGAAGGCGCGCGGCTTGCCCGCGTCGCCGCCACCTGGGCGGTCGTGTTTGCCGGCTTGGGTATCGCCTTCATCGCCAACTATGCGGTGCTGCCGAATTTCGATCACCGCTACCGCGCCGTGTTCTTCCCCGGCGCCGATCTCGGCCGCGAAATCTCGCAACGCTATCGCGCCGTCACCGGCAAGCCGATCGCCTTTGTCATCGGCAGCATGTGGGACGGCGGCAATATCGAGCACTATGCGCCGAGCCACCCGCGCGTGCTGATCGACGGCAAGCCGGTGCGCGCGCCGTGGATCGATCTTGCGGATTTGCGCGCGCGCGGCGCCGTAGTGGTGTGGACCGCCGGCGATCTGCATGTCATCCCGCCGGAATTGCGAACGGTTGCCGCGGATGCCGCGGTACAGGAGCCGTTTTTGCTGCACGACCTGCGCGGCGGCAACAACACCAATGTCGGCTGGGCGATCCTGCTGCCGCTGCCTTCGTTCGCAGGCGGAGGTTACGCCACCTGTTTGATGATCTTGCCGACCTTGTCGAAGATCTCGCCGATCTGGCTTTCGCTGACGATCAGCGGCGGGCTGAGCGCCAAAGTGTCGCCGACCGCGCGCAGCATCAGGTCGTGGTCGTAATACGAGGCTTCCAGCGCCGCATAGCCGCGTTTGCCGACGGCGTCCGGCTTGCTGGCGAGATCGATGCCGACCGTTAAACCAACAGGCCGGATGTCGAGCACGTTGGGCAAACCCTTCAGGCTCATCGCGGCCTGCACCCAAGGCGCTTCCAGCTTACGCGCGCGCTCGAACAAATTCTCGTCGCGATAGAGATCGAGCGTGGCGAGGCCGGCGGCGCAGGCGAGCGGATGGGCCGAATAAGTGTAGCCGTGGAACAGTTCGATGACGTGCTCGGGGCCTTTCATGAATGCGTCGTAGATATGTTTGCGCACCAGCACGCCGCCCATCGGCACCGAGCCCGAGGTGATGCCCTTGGCGAAGGTGATCATGTCGGGAACGACGCCGTAGCGCTCGGCGGCGAAGGCATAGCCCATGCGGCCAAAGCCGGTGATGACTTCGTCGAAGATCAGCAGGATGCCATGCCTGTCGCAGATCGCGCGCAGCTTCTGCAGATAGCCTTTCGGCGGCGGTAATACGCCGGTCGAGGCCGCCACCGGCTCGACGATGACGGCCGCGATGGTTGAGGCATCGTGCAACGCCACCAGCCGGTCGAGTTCGTCGGCCAGGTGGCCGCCCCACTCCGGCTCGCCGATGGTGAAGGCCTGTTCGGCCCGGTTATAGGTGGACGACAGATGATCGACGCCGGCGAGCAGCGCGCCGAACTGCTTGCGGTTGGAAACAATGCCACCAACCGCGACGCCGCCGAAGCCGACGCCGTGATAGCCGCGCTCGCGGCCGATCAGCCGCACGCGCGAGGCGTTGCCGCGCACGTTGTGGAAGGCGAGCGCGATCTTGAGCGCGGTGTCGACCGCCTCCGAACCGGAATTGCAGAAGAATACGTGATCGAGATCGCCGGGCGCGAGCGCCGCGACCCGGCTCGCCAGCTCGAACGCCTTGGGGTGCGAAAACTGGAAGGCCGGCGCGTAGTCGAGCTCGGCCGCCTGAGCCTGGATCGCCTTGACGATCGGGTGGCGGTTATGGCCGGCATTTGTGCACCACAGCCCGGCGGCGCCATCGAGCAGCTTGCGCCCGTCCGGCGTGAAATAGTGCATGTCCTTGGCGCGCGCGACCAGGCGCGGGCGCGCCTTGAACGCCCGGTTGGCCGTGAACGGCATCCAATAGGGCTCGAGATCGTTGGGGACGACCAAAAGCGGGCTTGTCGATGCGCGTTCCATTGGCAATCTCCGGAAGTCACCACGCTGTGCGCCAATGACTGGCGGCCAAGCTAACAGGGAAGCCGTTCAAGCGAAACGCGCCCCTTGGGCCCGCGGCGGCATCGTCAGAAAGCCGAACGCACGCCTATATCATGAATTTTGATTGAACCACACGCATTTCGTGTAGTATTTTCGCCTATTGAAAAACAATGAATAGGCACTCCCTGTGCGGCCGTAACGGCAACCTTTTATGTCGGTGCAGCCTGCATGAAATGGAGCCTGCCGACCTGAAGTTCAAAACAAAAAACGTGCGCGCTTGTTCGTCGCGCCGCCTTTTAAGCCCAGGAGTTGGCTCAGAGCGATGACACCGAAGAACGAAGGCGCCACGTTCGACCCCAAGGAATTTCTTTCCCGGATCGGCGACGGCAGAACCAACATAAAATTTGCTGCCGACGATGTCGTCTTCGCGCAGGGAGATGCCGCCGACGCGGTGTATTATCTGCAAAACGGCAAAGCCAAGATCACCGTCACCTCCGAGAACGGCAAGGAGGCGGTGCTGGCGATCATCGGACCCGGCGATTTCTTCGGCGAGGGGTGCATGAACGGCCAGGCGCGGCGCATGGCCACCGTCACGGCGATCACGGAATGCTCAATCATGCGGCTGGAAAAGGCCGCCATGATGCGCGTGCTGCATGCCGAGCCAAAATTTTCCGATCTGTTCATAGGCCACCTGCTTCACCGCAATAGCCGGGTCGAAGCAGATCTGGTCGATCAATTGTTCAATTCATCCGAAAAACGCCTGGCGCGTATGCTGCTGTTGCTGGCGAATTTCGGCAAGGATGCCAAGCAAGAGCCGGTAATCGCAAAAATCAGCCAGGAAACGCTCGCCGAGATGATCGGCACGACACGGTCGCGCGTGAATTTTTTCATGAACAAATTTCGCCGCCTGGGCTTCGTCGATTACAATGGCGACATGCACGGCAACCTGCGCGTTCATACCTCGCTGCTCAACATGGTGCTGCGCGAAGGGATTTCGGACGAGCCCCCGGAGACACCTCCCAAAAAGTGAGCAGGGCCTGCGCCATCGCCACATCTGCCGTGACGCCCTTGGCCTAGGGGCGTCCTTGCCGCATGGCGAAACGGCTGCTACCACGCGGCGATTAGCAATTTCAGCGACTCAAAGCCGAATGGCCAAACCGAGCAAGCTCAAAGCCCGCCTGCCGCGCGGCCTCACCGACCGCGGGCCGGCCGAGATCGCCGCCACCCGCCACATGGTGGAGGCGATCCGCGTCGTGTTCGAGCGCTACGGCTTCGAGCCGGTGGAGACGCCGGCGATCGAATACACCGACGCGCTCGGCAAGTTCTTGCCCGACCAGGACCGGCCGAACGAGGGCGTGTTCTCGTTCCAGGACGACGACGAGCAATGGCTCTCGCTGCGCTACGACCTGACCGCGCCGCTGGCGCGCTATGTGGCGGAGAATTTCCAAAATCTCGCCCAGCCCTATCGCTCGTATCGCTACGGCTATGTTTACCGCAACGAGAAACCGGGCCCGGGCCGCTTCCGCCAGTTCATGCAGTTCGATGCCGACACCGTCGGCGCGCCGACCATGGCGGCCGATGCCGAGATGTGCATGTTGGCGGCGGACACGATGGAGGCGTTGGGCATTCCGCGCGGCAGTTATGTGGTGAAGGTGAATAACCGCAAGGTGTTGGATGGCGTTATGAACGTCATCGGCGTACTCGTGGAAAAGCAACTCACTGTGCTGCGTGCGGTCGATAAATTGGATCGACTTGGGATAGATGCCGTACGCCAACTATTGGGGCCGGGACGCAAAGACGATAGCGGAGATTTTACCCAAGGTGCTGGGCTCGATCCGCTTCAGATTGAATATTTGTCAACAGTTATTCAGCATCAGCCAAATCTTGTTGTTGGAAAATCCACTGAAGTGGACACTTGGAACAAGAATCTTGAAGAGAATGAATCGGCGAAATCTGGCTTTGCCGAAATGCGAGAGATCGAAGCTTCCATTCTCGCTGCGGGGTACAGCGACCGCGTTCGTATCGACCCAACTGTCATTCGCGGCCTCGAATATTACACCGGGCCGGTGTTCGAAGTTGAACTGCTGCTCGAAACCAAAGACGAAAAAGGCCGCCCGGTGCGCTTCGGCTCGGTCGGCGGCGGTGGGCGCTACGACGGGCTAGTGTCGCGCTTCATGGGTCAGCCGGTGCCGGCGACCGGCTTCTCGATCGGCGTCTCGCGGCTGCAGGCGGCGCTCACGATGCTCGGCAACCTCGGCGAAAAACGCGAGCCCGGCCCGGTTGTCGTCACCGTATTCGACCGCGACCGCATCGCCGATTATCAGCGCATGGTCTCGGCCCTGCGCGCCGCCGATATCCGCGCCGAACTCTATCTGGGCAACCCGAAGAACAATCTCGGTGGCCAGCTCAAATACGCCGACAAGCGCGGCGCACCCTGCGCCATCATCCAGGGCGGCGACGAAAAAGCGCGGAACGAAGTGACGATCAAGGACTTGATGCTCGGCGCGGCGCTCGCAGGCATCGAGGACCGCGCCGAGTACCTCAAGAAACAGGCGGAAGCCCAGTTCGCGGTCAAGGAAGATGCTCTGGTCGAGGAAGTCCGCAAGCTGCTTGCCCGTCACAAGGACGTATAGCCCAGGCTGGTATGGATTGAGTCCGCTGCGCGCGCCGATCTCTTCCGGCGGGGAGAGATGAAGCAGAACCGCCATGAAGCTTTTGACGATCCGCCACGCCACCACCTATCGCTATGCCAGGCCGGTCACGTTCGGCCCGCATCGCTTGATGCTACGGCCGCGCGACAGCCACGACATGCGCCTGGTGGACGCCGAGTTGACGCTGTCGCCGCCCGGCGCGCTGAACTGGATGCACGACGTGTTCGGCAATTCGGTCGCGCAGGTGGAATTCTCGCAAGCCGCGTCCGAACTGCTGATCGTCAGTACCCTTGAGATCGAACGCTATGGCCTGCGGCGGCCGGTGTTCCCGATCGCCCCCGAAGCCCAGATGTATCCCTTCGTCTATTCGTCCAATGACCGCAGCGACCTGGGCCGGCTGGTCGAGCGCCACTACCCCGATCCGCACGGCGTGCTCGAGACCTGGGCGAAGCGCTTCGTGAGCCAGCAGCCATTGCCGACCTACAATCTGCTGTCGAACATGAACGGCGCCATCCGCAGCGAGTTCGCCTATGCCGAACGCTACGAGGAAGGCACCCAAACGCCGATCGAAACGCTGGAAAAGAAAAGCGGCAGCTGCCGCGACTTCGCATTGCTGTTCATCGAGGCCGTGCGCAGTCTTGGTTTCGGCGCCCGTTTCATCACCGGCTATCTGTACGATCCGGCGCTCGACGGCGGACAAGCCATGCAAGGCGCCGGCTCAACCCACGCCTGGGCGGATGTCTATCTGCCGGGCGCAGGCTGGGTCGAATATGACCCGACCAATGGGTTGATCGCCGGCGAAAATCTCATCCGGGTGGCGGTGACGGGCGACCCGTCGCAGGCCATTCCGATTTCGGGATCGTTCCGCGGGACCGGCTCGGATTATTTGGGAATTTCGGTCGACGTGACCGTGAGCATGCGGACCTAACCGCATTTTTGCCGGTCGATTGTCGCGGCTGGACAGCTTTGCCCGGATCGAGAATATTCATCGCTGGTTTGCATGCAAATTGCACGCGATAGGGGCGGCAACGAGCAATCCCCGATGAAACTTCTGACCGTCCGTCACGCCACCCAATACCAGTACGCGCGCCCGGTCCGCTTCGGCCAGCACCGGCTGATGCTGCGCCCGCGCGACAGCCACGACCTGCGGCTGGTGTCGGCCGAGCTGACGCTGTCGCCGCCGGGCATCACCCGCTGGATGCACGACGTGTTCGGCAATTCCGTCGCGCTGGTCGAATTCCAGACGCCGGCGACGCGGCTGACCATCTCCAGCACGCTCATCATCGAACGCTACGGCATCGAAGGTCCGGTGTTTCCGATCGCGCCGGAGGCGGAATTCTATCCGTTCATCTATTCGAGCAGCGACCGCGTCGATCTCGGCCGCCTGCTCGAGCAGCACTTTCCCGATCCCAACGGCGTGCTGGCGCGCTGGGCCGACAGCTTCGTCACCTCGCGGCCGATGCGCACCCTCGACCTGCTCGCCAATCTGAACGCCGCGCTAAAGCCGGTGGTCGTCTACGCCGAGCGGCACGCACCCAGGCGCCGTGGGAGACCTTGGAAAGGAAGACCGGCGCCTGCCGCGACTTCGCCATGGTGTTCATCGAGGCGGTGCGTTATCTCGGCCTCGGCGCCCGCTTCGTGTCGGGCTATCTTTACGATCCCGCGCTCGACAAAGGCGACGCCACCGAAGCCACCGCCGCCACCCACGCCTGGGCGGAAGTTTACCTGCCCGGCGCCGGCTGGATCGAATACGACCCGACCGACGTGCTGATCGGCGGCGAATCGCTAATCCGAGTCGCGGTGACGCGCGATCCGTCGCAGGCGATCCCGATCTCGGGCAGCTTCACCGGCGCCAGTTCGGATTTTGTTGCGATGAACGTCGCCGTGACGGTCACCGCGCAGGGCTGATGACTAGCGCGGCGGCGGCACCATGCCGCGCGTCGGCATACCGCGCGGCGGAATACCCTTCTGAATATCGAGAACGTTCATCGTCATGCCGTTGCTCATGATGACGTCGCCCGGCCGCTGGCCCGCCGCGCAGGCCCCGATCCAACTGGCGGCAATCTTCATGTGCGTCTCGCCGCCGGGCGCGACGCCCGGGATCGGCCGTCCGCCTTTCCGTGTCGAGGTCACCTCGACGGTGTAGGCGCTGTTGAAGTCGCCGTCGACCACCGCGTGCGAGGTGCTGGTGGCGCCGCCGAACGCGCAGACCGAGTCGATGACGATCGT
>Ga0182024_10004678_pt1 | contig 31262 bp, 36 predicted proteins | sample P32metaG_FD_120480 | JGI IMG/M metagenome (GOLD analysis project Ga0182024, IMG submission 120480) | Permafrost microbial communities from Stordalen Mire, Sweden - P3-2 metaG (Illumina Assembly) | ecosystem: Environmental > Terrestrial > Soil > Wetlands > Permafrost | place: Sweden: Stordalen... | reverse complement strand
GCGTTTCCACATAACGCTTTCCTGCGCCCGGATCGCGACTGCCTGACCACCTCGGCAGCCGCAGCACCCCGGGCGCCGCAAGCCCAGAGGAAAGGAGGTGCCACGCATGGTGCGTGACTACGAACTGATGTACATCGTCCGGCCGGAGCTGGAGGATGACGCGGTGCGTGTTGCCGTCAAATCGGTGCGCGCGCTGCTCGAGTCCCAGGGCGGCGAGGTCGTCAAGACAACCCTCTGGGGCAAACGGCGTCTCGCGTATGAGGTCAAGCGGCTTCGTGAGGGCCATTACGTCCTGGTCGTCTTCCACCTGGACGGCGGCAAGATCGCCGAGATCGAGCGCGCGCTTAGGATCCACGACACCGTCTTCCGCCATCTCATCGTGGTCCACGAGGGTCCGATGCCGGAGCCCGAGGCCGAGATCGAAGAGATCCAGGGTCCTGTCGAACCCGAGGCTGAAATCGAGAACGGAGACGCGGATACTGTCGGGACAGGGTCCGTGGGTGGGGACGACGATCTGGAGACAGACGACGTGCCCTCGGCAATTGATGACGATGAAGGAGATTTGTGATGGCGGGTTCCCTCAATCGCGTGATGCTCATCGGCAGGCTGACCCGCGACCCCGAGCTTCGCTACACACCGAGCGGCACCGCCGTGTGCAACCTCGCGCTCGCGACCAATCGGTACGGCAGCGACCCGACCACGGGTGAGCGCAAGGAATTCACCGACTACCACGACGTGGTCGTCTGGAACCAGGGCACCCGCAAGCTTGCCGAGACCACCGCGCAGTACCTGCAGAAGGGGCGCCTCATCTATGTCGAGGGACGTCTGCAAACCCGGTCGTGGGACGACGCGCAGAGTGGGCAGAAGCGCTACAAGACCGAGGTCAACGCCAACGATGTGCAGTTCCTCGACAGCGCCGGCCGTCAGGAAGGCGCGCCCTCAGGCGATTCGGGCGGCGGCGCTGTGCCTGTGTCTGTTCCCGCTGGTGGCGATGTCGACCCCGATGACATTCCGTTCTAAGTTCTTGCCGTTCTAGGTTGGAGATCCATGCCTGATTTCGACCGCCGCCGCCGCAAGGTGTGCAGCTTCTGCCTCGAGCACATCGACTTCATCGACTACAAAGAGGTCACGCGACTGCGCCGCTACCTCTCGGAGCGGGGCAAGATCCTGCCTCGGCGCATGACCGGGACCTGTGCGCGCCATCAGCGCTCGCTGACGGTTGCGCTCAAGCGGGCCCGGCACATCGCCCTGTTGCCGTTCGCGGAGATCCGCTAAGAGCTCGACGCGACGCAGGGGGTCGGCTGGAGATCCCCCCCGTCGCGCAACGTGGCGCATGTACCAGGTGCCGGGCCGCCGTCGTCGAAGACTTCGACCTCCCATCCCACACCTGGGGGAGCCACGACGGAGAGTGAGACCGGTTGCCCGGGGACCTGGTCAGACGGCGTGAAGTAGAACTGGGCGTACTGTGCGCAGAGAATCGTCGCGACCTGCGAAAGGCTGGACGACATCGTCAACGATCCGGCGCCGGAGCAGTCGATCGCGATGGTGTAGGTCGTGGCGGCGGTGAACACGGGCACGCTGTCCGAACCCCTGCCATAGGCACTAGGCTGCAATGCCCGGCCGCCGGGTGGGGCCAAGATCGGCGGCGGTCCATCGGTGATGAGAATCTCCCAACTGACCGCGGGATCGGCGGTTATATACGACGTCACCGAGTCTCCATTCGGGCCACCTTGGTCCGTCGCAAACCACTCGCCATGGCCCCCTGAGGGCGTGGAGCATCCGGCGATCTCGGAGCCGAAACGTTGGTTTTGCCCTACCTGCACCGTGTCCGCCTTGGTAGCCGAATTGCAGGCGACCTGAACATGAACGCCTTCGCCTGGCGCGAGCATGAAGGCGGGGAGGGTCGCTAACCCTGTGCCGTATGTCACCGGAACGAGGACACGTGAGTCCGCGTGCGCAATAAACACGGGCAGGGGTGCCCTGCTCTCGGCGACGAAGACCTCCCAGCGCATTGATGGGTCGGCGGTGACCCGCAGCGTCAGCGGCTTGCGGTCGTAGCTCTGGGGCCGGTCCATCGTGAGGGTGGTGACGCCAAACGAGTTCGAGGCGTGAGCGAGGTCGTTACCGACCACCAGGTCGGTGGAACTGATCTTGAAAACGCCCGGTCCCGCAGAGTCGAACTGAATATAGAGCGTCCCCTGCGGCACAAACGTCTGGAGTTGCACCGGTCCATGGCCGCGAGTCAGCGAAATCACGACATGGGCGGCAGTAGGAACGCCACTGTCACCGAGCACGGGCATCGCGTTGAGGGGCGATGCAGTGGGAGACGCGGACCTGGCGGCTGGTCCGGTTGCCGGATTTTCGTGACTTGTCAACTCAATGGCGAACAAGGCAATGGCCGCCGCCACCACCGCGGCAGCCGCCAACCCGGCGAACAAGTTGAACAGTGGTCGCCGTCCGCGATCCGACACCCCAACATCAATGTCCGTCTCGTCGAAGGTGGCCAGACGCGGCGGCATGGCCTCGCCCTCGTAATGATCGAAAAAAGCGCGCAGCCGGGTGTCAAGTCCGGGATCGATGTCAACCATCGCCAAGCTCCTTTCGCAACGCGGCAAGTCCGCGCGCGACATGCGTGCGCACGGTTCCGGGTCGGCACCCCATGAAGACGGCGCACTCCTCGACCGAGTACCCGTGCCGGTAGTTGAGCGTGATAGCCGCTCGCTGTTTGAGAGAGAGCTGCCTGTATGCGCGATCGACGTCGACAATGTCGGCGCTTGCAGCTGGGTCGGGGGACGAGGCGGATTCCTCGGTCAGTGCTACCGGCGGCCAGCCTCGTGAGCGCAGATGCCGGCGCCTGCTGATGCAGTGGTTCACGCAGACCCGTGTGAGCCATGCGGCCGGACGGTCCGTCCGCGACAGCGACTCCCAGGACCGCCAGGCCTTGAGCTGCGTCTCCTGAACCGCATCCTCAGCCTCGCCCGCGTCCCGAAGGATCAAGAAGGCGAGCGAGTAGAGACGCCTGGCGTCCTGCATCACGACGGAGTCGAATGTCCGCGTCGGCAGGGCATCGCTCGTCATCGCGGTGGTTGCCGATGCGGTCACATCAACTCGACGCTTACCGACGCCGTTTGCCTGACACGAGAGACCTATGGTGGCCCTACCCGCTGATGCGCGCCGGCGACACGGCGCGTCTGCCCTTCGCGGAGGCCGCTAACTCCGGTTGGACATGTTTGGCCCGCCGGCTCCCCAAGTTGAGCCGTAAATCTGCTCGGGCTGTATCTCCCACCCCACCGATGGTGCAGCCTCGACCGATAAGGGCAGGGGCTGTCCGGGAACCTGGTTCGGCGGTGTGAACCAGCCCGTGTTCCCGCCACAGAGGGTCGTCGCGACGTAAGTGACGCCCCCAATGATGATCGTCAACGATCCAGCACCGGAGCACGAGAAGGCCATTGTGTAACGCTGGTCCGGGGTGAATGGTGGTACTTCCGCAGACCCAATTCCGAACGCGGCGGGGGCCACTGAGACGTCGCTCGTGACCGGCCCGAGGTTTCCCTTCTCCGGCAAGCCGATCCCGTCAGGCCCGTCAATGACCTGAACCTCCCAATTGACCAAGGGATCAGCCGTGATTTGCGCGTTGATGACGCCACTGCTGCTGGGGAAGGGCCAGGCTACCCCCACGCCATTCGACGATGTCTGTGAGCATTGGAGTGTCGGCTTGCCTTGGAAGAGGATGGAATCGCCCGAAAGCTCAAGGCTGTCCGCCGAACTACCAGAGTTGCACTCCAGCTGAACGATGGCTGTCTCGCCTGGACCAATCGTGAAGGCTGGAAGCGCGGCTGAGCCTGTTCCGTATGTGACAGGCATGACGATCTGTCTGTCGGGTTGCAAGGTCGGCAACGGGGGCAACAGCACGCTGCTCTGGGCGACATATACCTCCCAGCGCATCGAGGGGTCGGCGGTGACGCGGAGCGTCAGCGGCTTGTCGTCGTAGGCTTTTGGACCCTCAATAGTCAACGTGGTGACGCCGATGTCCGTCGAGCATTGCTCGAGAACGTTGTCGATCACATGGTTGGTCGAGGCAATCTCGTAGCGCCCCGGGCCCAGGCAGTCGAATTGGATGTAGAGCGTCCCTTGAGGAACAAACGTCTGGAGTTGCAGCGACCCCTGACCGCGAGTCAGCGGAATCACGACATGGGCTGCGGTGGGAACGCCGCTGTCACCGAGGAGCGGCATCGCTTTGAGCTGCGATGCCGAGGGTGACGCAGACCTGGCGGCTGGGCCGGGTGCCGGATTGTCGTGACCTCTCAGCTCGATGGCAAACAGTGCGATGGCCGCCGCGACGACAGCTGCGGCCGCCAGGCCGGCGAACATGTTGAACACAGGCCGCCGCCCACGATCCGGCACCGCAACGTCAATGTCGGTCAGCCCCGCCGGAGGGGTGGAAGATTCGATGTGCTCGAAGAAGCCGCGCAGCTTCGAGTCGAGACCGGGGTCGATGTCAATCATCGCCGAGCTCCTTTCGCAACGTGACGAGGCCTCGGGCGAGGTGTGCTCGCACGGTTCCGGGCCGGCATCCCATGAAGACGGCGCACTCTTCAATCGAGTATCCGTGCCGGTAGTTGAGCGTGATCGCGGCGCGCTGGCGCAGCGAGAGCCGCCGGTACGCTCGGTCCATATCGAGGTGATCAGCGGTAGCGCCCGGGTCGCCGGGCGAGGCGGCGTCGCCGATCAGCCCAAGCGGCGGCCAGCCCCGCGAGCGCAGGTGGCGACGCCGGCTGATGCAGTGGTTGACGCAGACACGGGTGAGCCAGGCGGCAGGGTGCTCCATGGCCGCCACCGACCCCCAGGACCGCCAGGTCTTGAGCAGCGTCTCCTGAACCGCATCCTCAGCCTCGCCCTCGTCTCTGAGTATCGACAGCGCGAGCGAGTAGAGCCGCCTGGCGTCCGCCACCGCAACGGCCTCGAAGGTCCGTTCGGGCAACGTTTCACCCGACCCTACGACGCTCGCCGCTGCAATCACACCCATCCCAACGCCTTCCAGAGCGGTTTTACTGACACGGCGCACATATACTGGGCTGCAGGCGCATGCGCGTTCCCCGGGCTCGTTTTCTCCACATCCTTGCCATAGCCCCGGTCGCCGCGATTGCCGCGGGTGTCCTTGGCCCGACGCCCCATGCCCTCGCGGCCTCGAAGGCGCCCGCGCCGATCGTCATCACGGTCGATCCCGGCGCCGGCGGCCAGCCCACTGCGGCGCACCCGAATACCCCGTTCGATCCCGGCGCGATCGGGACCAACGGTCTGCTCGAGAAGGACGTCGACCTCGATGTGGGCAAGCGCTTAGCCGCCCTGCTGCGCGCCGACCTCGTCGATGTGGTGATGACCCGAAGCTCCGACGTGTACGTCTCAGCAACGGCTCGAGAAAAGCTCTCGACCGCGCACCACGCGGCGCTGGCGGTGAGCATCCATGCGGCGTCCTCCACCAACCCCGCGACGAGTGCGGCCTTGGTGCTCTATCCAAATCAGCGCAGCGCCGCATTCGCACAGACGCTGAGTGACGCGCTCTCTGCTCAGATCTCCAACGACGGCGTGCCTGACGGAGGCATCCTGTTCGGCGACGCAGCGTGGATTCGCAGCCCGGTTCCGGTGACCACGGTCGACATGGGATACCTCAGCAATCGCGCCGACGCCTCGCTGATGGCAACCGCTTCCTTCCGGCAGGACGTGGCGACCGGCGTCCGCGACGGCGTCGAGGCATATATGCCCGCGATAATCGCCAGGCGCGATGCCATCCGGACATGGCGCAGCGGCCACGGCTCTGTTGCTCAGGGGTCGCTCGCCCCTGCATCGGCGGCGCTGCCCGGCACAAGAGGCTTTCAGTTCGGTTCCGTCATCGCATGGCTCGCGGCCATCGCTGTCGTCGGACTCGTGCTGCTGTTTCGCGATGCGGTGGGTCGCGCACTGGTGGTGCTCATCGCGCTGGTCGTACGGCTCATCGGCGGCTTGATGTGGCTGCGACGAGCGGCGATCCGGCGGCGTCGCCGGCGCCGCCGCGTCAGAACCGACGTGCGACCCGAGCAGGCGTATCACCGAGGCGGTTCGGTGTATGACGACATCCCACTGTGAGCACCAACGAGCCGCCGCGGTCGAACGCCGCCATCGTCCGTGCGTCGGTGGACGCGTATCACCGTCAGGACATCGAGACCGCGTCACGCTTCCTGGCGGACGACTTCATCTTCACCAGCCCGCAGGATGACCACATCGGCAAGGCGGCCTACCTCGAACGCTGCTTCCCAACGGCGGATCGTTTCGTTACCTCGGAGATCCTTGCGCTCGTCCCAGCCGGAGATGACAGCGTCTTGATGCTGTACGAGTACGAGCTGACAACAGGCGAGCGCTACAGAAACACCGAGTACATCACGCTGCGCGACGGACGGCTGGTTGAGACGCAGGTGTTCTTCGGCGGCCGCGTCTAACCTGCGGCTGCCGGGACAACCTCCAACTCGCCGGAGATCGTCGTCCCGGTCCCGGGTGATGAGCTGATGTGCAGCGCGCCGCCCAGCGCATCGAGGCGGTCCTCCATGTTGGTCAACCCGGCGCCCCGCTTCATCGACGCAACATCGAAGCCCTGGCCGTCGTCGACGACCTCGAAGCTGACGCCGTGCGGTTCCCCACGAAGCCGCACGATGACGTGAGTCGCATTCGCATATTTCTGAATGTTCTGCAGCGCTTCCAGCACGCAGAAGTAGACCGCGGCCTCGATATCCTGCGAATACCGACCGATATCGTCAGCCTCGACAGACACCGGCACCATTGCCTTGTTCGCCTGTGACTCCAACGCAACGCGCAAGCCTTTGTCGGCAAGCAGCGGTGGGTAGATCCCCCTGGCAAGGTCACGCAGGATCCCGAGGGCGTCGTCGGTGTCGGATTTCAACTGCTCGAGGGTTAACTGCGCGCGGGCCGGGTCGCGGTCGAGCAGCATCTCGGCAAGCCCGAGCTTCACCTTGATCGCGACCAGGTGCTGCTGGGCTCCGTCGTGCAGGTTGCGCTCGAGCCGCCGCCGCTCGTGATCCTGGGCGCTGACGAGGCGCTGCCGCGACGCGCGCAGATCCTCGAGCCTCGCCTGCAGATCTGTGGTCAATCCGACGTTGCGGAGGACGAGTCCTGCCTGCCCCGCAAGGTGGACGAGCAGGTTCTCCTCCACGGGCGTCAGCGCTTCACCGCTGCGTTTGGTGACGCCGAGCGCGCCGAGCAGCGTTCCCTGATGGCGCACCTCGACAAGCCGGCTCGCGCCTTCGACCTTGGGGAGCGTCCCATCGACTGCCGGTATCGATGCGGCGGGAACCGCGCCGACGGGCCACACCGCCGCCTCGCGCCACACCTGGCCTTGGCGCAACCACACGTCGGCGCGCTGCGCACCGGTTCCTTCAGCGAGGACGCGGGCCATGCGTGGCATCACATCGTCGACGGCGTACGACTCGGCAACGCGTTGCGAGAACTGCGAGAGCACCTCATATGGCGTGGCGCGAGTCCCGTACACCAACCGGTTGGCAACGCGCTGCACGCGCTCGCGCACCGGCTGGAAGCCGATCGCGACGATCGCCGTCGCCACGATCGACAGCGCGAGGTTCGGTTTGCCCCCACCGCCGATGAGCGCACCGATTCCCACCGCGATGCCGACATACACCGCGGTGATGAACACCGCAAGCGAGCCGTACACCAGCGTGCGGCTGATGACCACGTCGATGTCGTAGAGGCGGTGCTTGAAGATCGCGATGCCCGCCGCCACCGGCACCGCGCAGCCGAAACCGAGCGCGATGGCGATATCGGAGATCGGTGGGACTCCGGAAAAGATGGTTTCAACAAGCGTGAAAAATACGGCGCCGACCGCGCTCACGATGACCGCGGTGGCGATCCATTTCAGTTGCAGGCGTTCGTCGCCACGCGACCGGCGGAAGCGCACGAGGGGCGCAGTAGCGGCAATCGCCAGGACGACAAATCCGAGGAGCCAAACGACCCCCAGAGAATCGAAGATCGTCGCAAGAGTGCCATGCACCGGGATCCCGATCGGGTTCGTCGCCGTTGCAAAATTCGTCTCCGTCGAGATCTGACCAGGGCTGAACGCTCCCGTCGGCGCAACCACGATGGTCAGCACCACGGTGGCGACTGCGAGCGGTCGCCACCGCCGCGACGGCAGGTGGCCGTCCGGAAAGAGCAGGAGCAGGAATGCGAGTGCCCCGGTCGGGAACACGAAGGCGATGACCCAACTGTCCAGCCAGAGCGCCCAGACCCCACCCGGAGCACCCGGATGTGTCAGGAGGGCATAGCGAGCGTACTGATCGGCGAGACCCTGCAGCGCCGAATCGATGGCGATGAAAAGGAAGAGCCAGCCGGTGACGTTGTGGCGCTGTCGGGAAGCCACCAGGGCGCCAACTGCTCCGAAGCTGAACGGGACCACGAGATCCTCGAGGTCGATGTCGCCGAACGAGTGCACGTGGCCTCGGTTGGCGACGACGAGAATGCCCGAGAGTATCGCCAGAGCAATGGCGAGGCCGGCCATCGCGACCGCGAGCGCCGTGATGTTGGGACGCCGATCTTGCTCGGGCGCATGCGAGCGCGTCTGCTCCGCCGAGCTCATGGCAGCTTGCCCCATATGTCAACTGTATTCATGAATGAGCCTAGGGCCAATGGCGCTAGCACCAAGTCGGGTGGGAGGGAGACACCACATCGGAGCCGTTCGCGGGCGGTCCCCAACCCGGCCTTCGGTAGACTTCGGCCCATGGGTGAACCACAGCTCCGCGTTCCCGGCCCGACCCCGCTCCCCGCTCGCGTGGTCCGCTCCGCGAGCCGTCCCATGATCAACCACCGCGGCCCGGAGTTCGCCGTGGTGATGGATGACGTCATCAGCAATCTGCGCTGGGCGCTGCGCACTGAGAACGACATCCTGCTGTACCCGTGCAGTGGCACCGGTGGCCTGGAGGCCGCTGCCGTCAACCTCCTCAGCCCTGGCGAGCAGGCGCTGTTCTGCGTCATGGGCTCGTTCGGCGAGCGCTGGGCAAAGATCGGCGACACCTACGGTGCCGAGGTGGTGCGTCTCAGCGTGCCGTTGGGCGAGCCGATCGATCCCGAGGACGTCGAGCGCACGCTCGCCCAGCACCCCGAGATCACCACCGTGTTTGTCACACACAACGAGACATCCACGGGCGTTACCAACGATCTGGCCGCGATCGCCGGCGTTGTCAAGAGCCGCGGCAAGATGCTCGCTGTCGACAGCGTGAGCGGGGCCGGCTGCCTTCCGTTGGAGACGGACGCCCTCGGCATCGACGTCCTGGTCACCGGCTCGCAGAAGGGCTGGATGGCGCCCCCCGGGATCGCGATGATCGCGGTGAACGCGGCGGCATTCGAGCGAGCAGAGACGTCAAAGAGCCCGCGCTTCTACCTTGACTTCGGACGCGAGAAGAAGTCGCAGGACAAGAAGCAGACGGCCACAACCCCGGCGATCTCCGTGATGTTCGCGCTCCAGGAAGGCCTGGCGATGCTGCGCGAAGAGGGCATCGAGGAAGTCTGGGCGCGGCACGCGCGCGTCGGCAGGATGATCCGTGCCGGTGTCGAGGCGATGGGCATGAAGTTGCTCGCCGCCGAGGGTCATCGCAGCGACACCGTGACCGCGGTGCACAGTCCAGCGGACACTCCGGAAGCTCTGAAGGATCTGCTCACGACGTTGCGGACCAAGCACAGCCTGGTGCTGGCGGGTGGCCAGGAATCGTTGCAGGGCAAGATCTTCCGGATCGGGCACCTCGGCTTCATCGACGATGCCGACGCCTACACGATCCTCGCGCTGCTCGAGGCAGGCCTCATCGACACCGGGCTCAGGACTCGCGGCGGGCTCGCCATCGCGGCCGCACAGTCGGAAGCACGCGGGATGGTCGCGCCGGCGGAACCCGTCTCAGTCGGGTGAGCATCACCGCGGCTCGGCCGACGGCGACCGGCACGGTGACCCGCATCCTTGTCGCCGACCCAATTGCCGAGGATGGCGTCGCACGCCTCCGTGCCGCGGGCGAGGTTGACGTGATGACCGGGCTCGAGCCGAGCGAGCTGCGCCAACGCATCGGCGACTACGACGCGCTCGTGGTGCGCAGCGAGACCAAGGTCACCGCCGAGGTGTTCGCCGCCGCGCCCAAGCTCCGCGTGGTTGGACGCGCCGGCGTCGGCGTCGACAACATCGACATCGACGCGGCGACGCTGCACGGCGTGCTGGTCCTCAATGCGCCCACCGGCAACACCATCGCGGCGACCGAGCATGTGATCGCGATGATGCTCGCGCTGGCACGCAATCTTCCTGCTGCCGACCGCTCGCTCCACGCCGGCCTCTGGGAGCGTTCGAAGTTCATGGGCATCGAGCTCCGCGAGAAAACCCTCGGAGTTCTCGGGCTCGGCAAGATCGGATCGGAGGTGGCCCGCATCGCCCGTGAGGGCCTGCGCATGCGCGTGCTGGCGCACGACCCGCTTGTCACGGCCGAGCGCGCGCTTGCAATTGGCGTCGAACTGGTCGACTTCGAGACATTGCTGACTGAAACTGATTTCCTCACCGTCCACGTCCCGCTCACCGACGCAACCCGCGGGGTGATCGGAGCGGCAGAGCTCAGGCGGATGCGCACGGGCGCACGGCTGATCAACGTCGCGCGTGGCGGCATCATCGACGAGGAGGCGCTCGCCAACGCGATTCGTGATGGACACATCGCGGGCGCCGCAATCGATGTGTTCACCAAGGAGCCACCGGACCCGGCGAATCCATTGCTCCACGTGGAGAAGGTGGTGGTGACCCCGCACCTCGGTGCGAGCACGCGTGAAGCTCAGGTGAACGTCGCCTTCGACGTGGCCGATCAGATCGTGGAATACCTCGCCGGTGGCACGCCGCGCTACGCGGTCAACGCGCCCACGGTATTGCCCGAGGAGCTGGCGAGGCTGCAGCCGTATCTCATCCTCGGCGAGAAGATCGGCTCGCTTGCCGCACAGCTCGACGGGCGCAAGCTTCGCCACGTCGTCTGCAGCTATTCGGGCGACCTCGCCGGCATCGACACCTCGATCATCACCGCGCAGGTGCTGCGCGGCCTGTTCGCGCATTTCACCGAGACGAGAGTCAACCCGGTCAATGCCAAGGTGGTCGCCACGTCAATGGGCGTGGACGTTGACGAACGCCATACCACCCGCAGCGTCGACCCGGAGGGATCGCTGCTCGTGGAGGTGGTGGGTGAGCAGACGTTGCGCATCGCGGGCACGCAGTTCGACGATGGGCCGCGGATCACGCGCATCAACGACTTCCGGCTCGACATGCAGCCCGCCGGGACATTCCTCGTGGTGACGCACCAGGATCGGCCCGGTGTGATTGCGGCCATCTCGACGCTGCTGGCGCGCAACGACATCAACATCGCGGGCATCGAGCTCGGACGAGACCGGCCGCGCGGCCATGCGGTGATGCTGATGGAGATCGACGATCCTGTCGGCGCCGAGCTTCTCGAGGAAGTGCGCGACACCGCCATGCTCGACCAGCTCCGCCAGGTGCGGCTCTGAAGGCCTGACGCTCCGTCCATTGACGGAAGCAAGCCATGGCCACTGTTGCACCCTTCGAGGGCACTCGCTACAACCCCGAGCATGTGAAGCTCGGCGGCGTGCTCGCGCCGCCATACGACGTGATCACCGATGCGCAGCGCGAGCAGCTGTATGGCCGCGATCTGCGCAACATCGTTCGCGTCGACTACGGGATCTCCTACCCGAACGACGTCGAGGGTGTCGACGATCGTTACACGCGGGCTTCGTCGTTCCTGGCCTCCTGGCACGACCTCGGCATCCTGGTGCGCGATCGGCCGGCGGGGTTCTACGTCGTCGATCATCATTTCCAGCACCCCGATGGCACGCAGCGTCGCCGCCGCGGATTGCTCGCGACGGTGGCCGCGACCCCGTGGGACTCGTCGGATCTCCGTCCGCACGAGCGCACGATGCGCGGCCCCAAGGCCGACCGCCTGGCGTTGATGCGCGCCACTCGCGCACAGACGAGCCCGGTCTTCGCCGTCTGGACCAATGCCGGCGGCATCGCCGACGCGCTGGATGGTGTGGCGACGGGCGATGCGCTGCTCGGCGGACGCATCGACGGCGAGATCGCCTCGGAGAAATGGCTGCTCTGGCGCGCCGATGACGCGCACCAGGTTGCCGCGATCGCGGCTGCGCTGCGCGAGGCGGGCCTCTACATCGCCGACGGCCACCACCGCTATGAGACGGCCGCAGCCTACGCCGCCGAGCGGCGAGCGGCGGAGCCCGGCGCACCGAGCGACGCGCCCTTCGAGCGAGCCCTTGTCTACCTCGCGGCGGCGGACGACCCCGGGATCACCATCCTGCCGACCCATCGCCTCGTACGTCCCGGCCCCGGTATCGCGTTCAGCCTGGACAACCTCTGGGCTCGGCTCGACGACGTCTATGAGACCGTGCCGGCGTCTGACGGACGCGCCGCGCTCGAAGCGGCCTCAGCGATGCGCGACACGCACCACGCGTTTGCGGTGGTCGCCCATGACGGTGCGGCCGTCCTGCGGAGGCCACGGCACGCCGGCGGCTCGCCGCGCGACCGGCTCGATGTCGCCGTCCTCGAGACCGAGGTGCTTGGGCCGGCCGGGGTATCGCGCGAGATGATCAGCGGCGGCGCGCTGGGATACACGCGCGACCCCGATGGTCTCGACGCGGCGGTACGAAGCGGCGAAGCGATCCTCGCATTCGGCGTTTCGCCGGTGAGCGCCGATGACGTGATCGCCGTGGCCGACGCCGGCGAGACCATGCCGCAGAAGTCGACGTACTTCTACCCGAAGGTGCCGACCGGGCTGGTACTTTTCGAGGTTTGACCGAACGGATGTAACCCCGGCGTGTTTGAGCCGAGGCAGCCTACGGGTATCGTTGAAGCGTTCAACCGCGAACAGGGAACCTTTGATTGCCAACGTACGGATACCGCTGCCCGAAGTGCTCGACTGAGTTCGAGGTCTGGCAGTCCATGCGCGACGACCCTGGCGCTCCCTGTCCTCAGTGCAGTGCTGCAGCGGTGCGACAGTTCTTCCCCGCGGGCATCGTCTTCAAGGGCTCGGGCTTCTACAAGACCGACAGCCGCGGCGCCTCCTCGTCGTCGATCACGTCGGATGGCGGCGAGTCGAAGAGCGTGTCCAATGGCGCCAAGACGGACACGTCCAAAACGGACACGTCCAAGTCCGAGACCAAAACCCCCGCATCCGACGCTTCGCCAACCCCAACAAAGAAAACTGCTTCGACTGACGCCGCCAGTTGAGTACGATGGATCAGCGGCTGCCCTACAACCAGGAGACCCACATGTCCCACCCCGTGACTGTTACCGACACCACCTTCAAGGAAGAGGTGCTCGACGCGGACCTACCCGTTTTGGTGGACTTCTGGGCCTCGTGGTGCACCCCTTGCAAGATGATCGCCCCGATCGTCGAGGAATTCGCCACCCAGTACGAGGGTCAGGTGAAGGTCGCCAAGGTTGACGTCGACGCCAACCCGATCACGCCCGGAATGTTCGGGATCATGAGCATCCCGACGCTGATGATCTTCAAGGGCGGCAAGGCCGAGGAGCGCATCGTCGGCTACCAGCCGAAGCAGTCGCTCGAGGCCAAGCTCCAGGCGGTCCTCACCGCCGTCTGAGCCGCTCAGACGCCGAGTAGGTCGAGCACCTCGCCGGCGAGGTAGAGCGACCCGCAGACCACAACCACCCCGTCGCGCCCCGCACTGTGGCGGGCGCGATCCAGGGCGGTGCTCACATCGCCGGCGACCTCGGCGGGTGGATCGAAGAGCCGGGCGAGGTCGCCCGGCGGAGTCGCCCGTTCCACCGCGGGAGCGGTGACCACGATCTCGGAAGTGAGCTCGCGCAGCCCCGCGGCCATCGATGCGACGTCCTTGTTGCGCATCGCCGCGAACACCGCGACGCACCGCCGTCCCGCGATGAGCTCGCGAGCCGAGACAACCATGGCGGCCATCCCCGCCGGATTATGGGCACCGTCGATGAGCAGCGGCGGGTCGCCGTCGATCCAGTCCATGCGTCCCGGCCACCGCACCGCTGCACATCCCCTGGCCACAGCACCGGCGTCGACGGCGAATCCGGCCGCGCGCAGCGCGTCGCAGACCGCCACTGCGACCGCGATATTGGCGACCTGAAATGCTCCGCGCAACGGCGCCCGCACGGAGATCGCTCGTCCATCGAACACGGTGTCGACCACAACGCCGGGCATCCCGGCAGACCTGCCCGTGAAAGGTGCGTCGGCGCCCACCGCCGTCAGCGCAGCACCCACCTGTGCGGCTCGAGCTCGAACCTCGGCAAGCGCCGGCTCGGATGCGCCGGTGATCACCCGATTGCCGGCCTTGATGATCGCCGCCTTCTCGCGTGCGATCCCGGGGACGGTGTCGCCGAGCAGATCCTGGTGATCGAGCGCGACGTTGGTCACCACAGCGACGCCGAGGTCGAGGATGTTGGTGCTGTCGAGACGGCCACCGAGCCCGACCTCGCACATGAGGATCTCGGCGTCCGCCTCGCGTGCAGCCAGGATCCCGGCGGCGGTGAGCACTTCGAATCCCGTCGGCTGAAGCTCCTCCGGCAGTGCCTCAGCCGCCTTCCAGACGCGAGCGATCAGCGCGCCGAAATCGGTCTCGCTGATGGGCACGCCGTCGCGCACGATCCGCTCGCAATACGAGATCAGGTGGGGACTGGTGAGCAGCACCGTGCGGTACCCAGCGGCGCGGCAGACGGAATCCACAGTGGCGCACACCGATCCCTTGCCGTTCGTGCCCGCGACCAGCGCGCCCTTGAGGCCGACGTGGGGATTGCCGAGCGCCGCGAGCAGCGCGCGGGTGCGCTCGAGCCCCGGCATGATGCCCCGCCACGCGACCGAGTCGAGGGCGGCCACGGCCCGCGCATACGCCGTCGCGGTCACGCCCAGTGCCAGGCCTCGTTCATCGCCTCGCCAGAATCCGGCCGGCTCACGAGCAGACGGAGGGCTCCGATCCAGGCTTGCCGACGCTCTCCGGGGTCGTCCACCGCCTCGACCGCCAGGTCGCGGAAGAGTGCGCCGGTCTGGTGGGCGAGCACCGCCTGCAACTCCTGGTACTCGAGGAGCCCTGACGCGTCGACGATCGCCGCACGGCCGCCTTCGGCTGCGACAACCATGCGGAACACGCGCCCCTGGTTGTCGTCGAATGTCGATCGCGGTGTGATCCCAGTCACCGTGATCGCCGGCATCAGACCGGCAATGTGATCCAACCAGGAGCGTTGCGGATCCACCGACGCTTCAAGCGCCGGGTCGACGAAGAGCTCGCCCGCGAGCGAGAGCACGGCAGTCTGGAACTGCGTGTAGTAGAGGAGATCGGCGCCGTTGAGCGCAACGCTGCCGACATCGGTCCCGTCATCGCCCGTGAACGTAACCATGAAGGGACGCGCATAGGGCTTGCGCGCCTCCTGCTCGCTCCAGCGAATGCGCATGGACGGCATCGGCGTCAGCCTTCTGCGAGCCCGCGGCGCGCCCGCGCCAGCGCGAGCGTGTTGCGCAGCAGCATCGCGATGGTCATTGGCCCGACGCCACCCGGCACGGGGGTGAGCCAACCCGCGACCGGCTCCACCGATTCGCGGTCGACATCGCCCACCACGACGCCGTCCTGCGGTGTGGTCCCGACGTCGATGACGAAAGCGCCCGGCTTGACATACGAGGCGTCGATCATGCGCGGCCGGCCGATGGCGGCCACGAGGATGTCCGCCTCACGGCAGACCGTCGCGAGGTCCCGGGTCCTGGAGTGGCAGATGGTCACGGTGGAATCCGCGTTGGTGAGCATCAGCGCCAAGGGCCGTCCGACAATCGCGCTGCGCCCGACCACCACGGCGCGGCTCCCACTGAGCGTCATGCCGTTGCGGCGCAGGAGCTCCATGCACCCCAGTGGCGTGCCCGGAGCGACAACCGCGGGATGCCCCTCCGCAAGACGCCCGAAGTTGTACGGGTGAAATCCGTCTGCGTCCTTCTCCGGCGAGATGCACGACATCACCGCGTCGGGGTCGATCTGCCTGGGCAGGGGCAGCTGTACAAGGATGCCGTCCACAGTTTCATCAGCCTCGATCGAGCGGACGAGCGCGACCACCTCGCTGGTGGTGCTTTCCCCCGATGGCCTGTGCAGCGTGAAATGGATGCCCGCGCGCTCCGCCGCGCGACCCTTGTTGCGCACGTAGATCGCTGACGCCGGGTCGTCACCGCACAGCACCACCGCGAGCGATGGCGGTGGGTTGCCCCCGGCTGTCATCTCGCTGACGTGAGCAGTGAGTTCGGTGCGGATCTCCGCCGCCACTGCTTTGCCGTCCACGATCGTCGCGCTCACTACCGCACTCCGGATCGCTCGATGATCACCGAGCAGCGCTCGATCGCTCCGGCGATGGGTGGTTGCTTGCCCACTCGGACCTTGACGCTGTCGACATGTGGCTCGGTCAGCATGGTTTCAGCGATCCGCGCCGCAATCGCCTCGATGAGGCTGTACTGCTGCTCCTCCACGACGACGCGCACGAGCGAAAAGGCTCGCGAGTAATCGAGCGTGTCCTTGATGTCATCACTCCGGCCCGCTTTCGAGAGGTCCATGCGGACCTCGACGTCGACGTAGAAGCGATTTCCCAGCGTCCGCTCGGCCTGCGTTTCGCCGTGGTAGCCGTAGAACGACATACCTTCAAGGACGAGCAGATCGGGCGCACCTGGCACAGCGCGATTGTACGGAGGCATGCCATCGACGATGACGGGGCGCCTCCCCGCGGACGCGGCAAGCCGCGCCTCAGACGCCGCGAACGCCACCCTCGGGTCGCAGCACCTGCTCGTGATGGTCGACGGGGTTGACCATCACCACCTGGAAGAGATCCTCGAAATCGCAGGCAAACAGCTGCATCAGCGACTGGCGCAACTTCGGGCCCGGGTTGCGCGTCCCGGCCTCGAGCGCCGGGATGTAGTTCTGGGTGACCCCGAGCCGGCGCGCGAGCTCACGCTGGGTCAGGTGATGCTTGTCGCGCATCGCCCGCAAGCCGACGGCCCTCACCTCGACGTTCACACGGACAAATATACCCACCTGTGAGTGTGTTCGTCAACGCAACGCGCCTCGGCGGTATTGTCGTGGAGCGAGAAACCGACGCCGAAGGCCGGTTTTTGCTACACCGTCGGATGTGAGCACCGCGCCGCGTCTGCCGCTGCGGACCGCACGGCTCGTGCTCGAGCCGGTTTCACACGCTCATGACACCGACCTCTTCCAGGCGTCACTGGCATCGCGACCCGAGCTCCTCCCCTGGATGCCGTGGGCCGTCGACATGTCCCCGGACGCGCAGTCCGACTACGCCGACCGCGCCATCCCTGAATGGGAGGCGGGATCGCCGGCATTCGCGATCGTCGACCACGGAGTCGCCGTCGGTGTGATCGGCCTGATTCGCGGGAGCGACACGGACTACGAGATCCACTACTGGCTCGCGACCGATCGCACCGGACAGGGGTACGTGACCGAAGCCGCCCAAGCCGTGATCGAGTGGGCGGGGGAACGCCTGGGTGCCCGCCGCATCGTGCTCCACGCCGGCATGGAGAATCGCCGCAGCCTGGCGGTTGCGGAACGGCTCGGCTTCACGCGCGACGGCGAGCTCGACGGAGGGATGACCGGCGGGAGTATCGCCATCTTCGCCGCCTACACCCATCACCTTGACCTCTAACCGTTGCGCTTGAGCAGGCCGAGGCGTTTGGCGCGACGTTCCGCCCTCGCGAAGACGTACACGCCGCTGGGGATGAGCACTGCACCCATCACCAGGAGCACCAGAGCGGTGCCGAGCAGCGAGCCAATGCCCGCGTGCTCGAGCAGTGCCGAGCGAATGCCGCTCAGCGTGTAGGTGAGCGGCGACGCCTGACCCATGACGCGCAGGACGGTGGGGAGCACCGTGATCGGGTAATACACGCCCGAGACGAGCAGCAGAACGCCCTGGACCGCGACCGCCATCTGCTCGCCTTTCTCGGGAGAGAGCAGCGGCAGGATCGAGGTGAAGATGCCGAGCCCGAGCACCGGGAATGTCGCCGCCGCGAGCACGATTAATGCGGAGCCCACGTCTGCGTGGGACAGGTCGAGGTGAAAGGCGAGCGCGATCGCGACCATGATGATCACGCTGCGCAGGAGCGCATAGACGATGGCGAAGCAGCAGATGCCCAGGAGATGGGTGATCCGTCGCACCGGCGCCATGAAGGTGTATTCGATGGTCCCCTCCCAGCGCTCCCACGCGATGGCGAAGGACACGTCGAAGAACATCAGCGACAGGTAGCTCCAGAGCAACGACCCGATCAGCAGGTACAGCTGGGCGCGCGCGATGTCGACATGCGCGTTCGAACCGCTGAACGATCCAAGCCCTGACGCGAGGTAGCCGATGCTCAGCGTGCTCACGATGCTGTAGACGAGCCACACGACCTCCCAGATCCAGTAGCGCTTGTAGAGGTTGCGCTGGCGCTCGAAGAACCCGAGGAACGCGTTCGCCTCGAAGCGCAGACCAGGCGACGGCATCTCGACGTCGCGGATCTGGGTGGTCATGACCCCTCCTCCTGGTCGGCTTCACTGTCGTCGTCAAATGTCTTGCCGGTCAGCCGCAGGAAGACGTCTTCCAGCGATGCGCCGTCGCCGCTCCAGCTGTGCTGCGCGCGCAATTCCGCCGGTGACCCTTCTGCCAGAATCCGGCCTCGGTCGAGGATGACCACACGGTCGCAGAGCCGTTCCGCCTCCTCGAGGTCGTGCGTGCTCAGCAGCACGGTCACGCCGGACTGCGCTCGGATGTCACGCACGAACCCCTGCACCTCGCGCTTCGAACGCGGGTCGAGCCCGGTTGTCGGCTCGTCCATCAGCAGGAGCGATGGGCTGGTCAGCAGGCTGCGCGCGATCGCAACCTTCTGCTGCTGGCCGCGCGACAGCTGCTTCATCGGCTTGTCGACCGTGTCACGGGGAAGACCGAGGCGCGTCAGCGCGGCGACTGCCGCGTCGCGCGTGCCCTTGCCGCCCTGCCCGTAGAGGCGAGTCGCGTAGGACAGGTTCTCCCACGGGCTCATCTCCTTGAAGAAGCTGGCCTCGACAGACACGCGATTCACATGCCGGCGGACCTCGTGGCCGTCGTTCACGACGTCGTGGCCGAAGACGCGCGCCGTGCCCTCGTCGGGAATGGTCAGCGTTGCCAGGACGCGAAGCAATGTCGACTTGCCACTGCCGTTGAGACCGACGATCGCGACCATCTCGCCGTCGCTGACCTTCAGATCGACCGAGTCGACGGCGCGCTTGTAGCGGCTCGAAGGCTCGCGTCGCTTCCATGGCCGTCCGCGGCGCTCGCGACGGAACGACTTCACCAGCTTTGTCACTTCGACGGCGATTCCGCCGTCACCTACCCTGGACACCGATTTCTCCTGCTCACTTGATGCTTCTCGCCTGGACAAACAAAAGGGACCGTGCGGGCCGGGCCGCACGATCCTGTGAGCAGAGCTCTTCGATGCTCAAAGACTCAAGGAGCGACCCCCGACATGCGGACTCGTCCCACGTTGGGTGCAAGCCCGACTCCGGTGAATTGCGTTCTCATCGGTAAAACAAGCGCTCCTGTGCGCGATTGACGAACGAGCGGTCATGGTAGGTGCCGCGTGCCACGGAGTCAAACGAGCGGCGCGCCGTCCGGTAACCCCAGCCGTTCTCTCGTTGGTGACACGCCTCACGGTATCCTCGAGGCATGTGCCGCGTCTGCAACAAGCGACCGGAGATCCCGGAAGAGCGCTATGGGCGCTGCGAGCAGTGCGCCAAGGCCGGACGTAATGCGTTCCGTTTCCGGCTCTTTCCCGCGCGAGCGGGTACCGGTTTCACCGTCAAAGCCGGCGAGCTCTCACCTCACGCGCTCCGGCAGAAGTGGCGGGCGCCTCTTGCGGCGTACAAAGGCCACGTGACCACCAAGACGAACCTCGGTCTCCACGAGCTGGAGATGGTCACGGCCAAGGAGCGTGTCGAGAGCCTACGAGTGGCGCCCGACCTCGCCGGGCGTGACCCTGAAGTCCTTGCGGCGCTGCATGACGCGGCGGAGCGAACCGACACCGCGTGGTGACGGGACCCCGGTCAACCTGAGAAAAGCTTCCACGACGCCGAGGGCGACGCGATTGCGGAGGTGGTGACCACATTCCACGTGATGGCAATCTTTGCGTTGAGGAGACCGGTGACCTCCGCAATGGTCGTCCCCGACGGGATCGGAGCGCGCGGCGACAGCAACCTCAGGCGCAGCTGCAGCTGAGCTCCCGCGCGGACGAACACGACCGCGGACGCATGGTTGGAGATCTGCACGACCGCGTCGGGACCCCATGCCGTCGTGACGGATCCGGACACCTGTGGAGGCGAGCTCGCGAGGTCGACGGAGGCATACGAGGCGATCGCGGCGACGACCGCGTTGTGCGCCGAGGTAAAGGCCTCACCAAGCTCCGGATGCGCCGGATCGCCATTGCTCGAGGGCGGCTGGCCCAGAACGGCGCCCCACACCGTGACCGTCTGGCCGGTCTCGTAAGCGTTTCGATCGGCGAAGAGCAGGCACCCGCCGGCCGCTCCAGTCCATCCGGTTTTGATGCCGAGCCAGCCATCCTGCGCGGTGAGGAGGATGTCCAGGTTCTTGAGGACTGTGCCGTCGGGAAGCACGGCGCGGCTCGTTCCCACCACGCTAGCGAGCGCCGGGTTGGCGATGACAGCGCGAGCCAGAACAACCAGGTCGGCTGCTGTGGAGACGGTCCGGATGCTGAGCCCGCTCGGATCGGCGAAATGCGTGTGGTTCATACCCATCGCCGCCGCCGTCGCGTTGAGGCGATTGATGAATGCCGACCGGCTGCCCGAGACCCAGAGCGCAAGCGACTCGGCGATGTTGTCCGCTGACGGGAGCAACAGCGCCAGCAACAGGTCTCGCTCGGTGAGCACCTCGCCGGTGCGAACCCGAAGGTTCGAGCCGCCCTCCGTTACCGCCTGTCGATACAGGAGAACATCCTCGTTGGTCATGGTGAGCGACGGACCAGCTGCGTTGATGCCGAGCGGATGCGCTGTGAGCACCACGAGCGCTGTCATCGCCTTCGCCACCGACCCGATCGCCCGCACCGAGGTGGCATCGCGGCTCGCGACCACCCCGTTCAGGCTGGTGGCGAGCGCGAAGCTTCCGTGGGCGGGAACCGGGATGACAGGTGGCGCCGTTCCGTCCACCAGCAACGTGGCCGGCACGTGGACGCTCACGGTGGGAGCCGGTGGCGGCGCAGTGAGCCGCACCGTCACGATCGTGGCTGCCGTGATCAGCATTGCGCCGATCACGGCGGTGAACACGATCCACACCCACGACATGCGTCGCGTCCCTGCCATCAGGCTTGTATACGCGCTTCCGCCCGTAGCATGCGCAGGTGACTATTCAGGACGACGCCGTGGTGCCGGCGCCCCCCGACGGATCAGGCCTTGGCCCGGCGTGAACCGCGAGCACCCTTGACGGCGCTCGAAAGCGAGGTGCTTGCCGAGAAACGCACCACGCGACGTGCCGGCACCTTGACGGCCTCGCCGGTGCGCGGGTTGCGACCGAGGCGGGCTGCGCGCTGCGCGGTCTTGAAGTTGCCGAAGCCGTGGATGCGAACCTCGTCGCCCTTCTCCAACGACTGCGCGATTGTGTCGAAGAACCAGCGCACCTCGTCGCGTGCGGCGGTAACAGTGATTTCTGCACGATCTGCGAGTTGCTTTGCGAGCACATCGCGTGTCACGACTGTGGCCATGCGTTCTCTCCAGGAAGTTGACGGGGAAACGGGCGCGATTGTAAGGAAAACCGATGTGCTTTCTCAACATCGATCGTGTCTGTCGCTGTGATAGCGTCGCACAACGTGTCGTCGGTTCACACCGGCGTCGCGGCTGCGGAGTGGGACTCCGCGCTGCAGCGCATGGGTGGCCATTTCCTGCAGAGCACCCTCTGGCAGCGTGTCCAGACCGCTCTCGGTCATGACGTCATCTGGGCGCGCGATGAGCAGTGGATGTGGGCGGGCGCGATACGCGCCGGCCACTTTCCTCGCTACGTCTACCTTCCGCACGGGCCTACGGCTGTGTCCGCAGCTGCGATGGCATCGGCGCTCGCGGGCGCGGTGGACGCTGCTCGCGAGCAGTCGCTCGATTTCGTGCGTGCCGAGCCTGCAGGAGCTGCGGCCTCGCCTGCGCTGATCGCTGCAGGCGCCCATCCGAGCAGAGCGATTCAGCCGCGCTGGACCTGGATTCTCGACCTCACGCCCGATGAGGCAGCGCTGCGCCGCGGCCTGAGCGCGGGACATCGAGGTGCGATCAATGCCGCACCGCGACGCGGGCTCAGCTTCAGGATGAGTACGGATCCCGACGACATCGAGGTCTTCCTCGGCCTCCAGGAGCGCACGGCGGCAGCTGGGCGATTTCGCGGCCAGGCTCACGCATATCACCGCGCCGTCGCTCGCACGCTCATGCCTGAGCAGGCGGCTGCGCTCTACATCGCGGAAGCAGCGGGCGCGCCGGTGGCAGCAGCACTCTGCTTCGACTTCGCGGGCACCCGGTATTACGCACACGCGGTCTCCGATCCGGAGACCGGTCGAAAGCTGCAGGCCGCAGCTCCCCTGGTCTGGCGGATGATCCTCGACGCACGCGAGATGGGTGCGGCACGCTTCGACTTCTGGGGGGTCACGCCAGGCAAACCGACCCCACCCGGGGCGGCACCGCATCCGTGGGATGGCTTTTCGCAGTTCAAGCGATCCTTCGGCGGAGTCGCCGTGGAACGCGCCGGCACCTGGGACCTGGGGGTCCGGTCGTTGCGATATGGCCTGTACCGGACCGCCAGGCGCATCCGACGATGAGACCGGCCACTCCGCAGGAGCTCGGACGCTGGGACGAGCTGGTCGTGGCCAATCCCGACGGCGGCCAGATCCTCCAGACGCGAGCGTGGGGGGAGTTCAAGCGCGCCCATCGATGGGCGCCGCGCTACCTGGTGTCGGAGACGGCGCGGCAGACAGCGGTGCTCTCCCTCCGCCATTCGGTCCCAGGGCTCGGCGCCCTGGGCTATGTCCCCAAAGGGCCCGGTGTCGCCGAGGTCGCGCAACTTCCCGCACTGCTCGACGGACTCCGCGCCACCGCCGGATCGGCGTTCGCGATCAAGGTGGAGCCGGAGATCGAGCAGAGCGAAGCGGCGATGTCGGCACTCCGCGCCATGGGCCTCGAGAAGTCACGCCATGACGTGCAGATCAGCAGGGCGACGATCATCGTCGACCTCCGCCCGGACGAAGATGCGCTGCTCGCATCGTTCAAGCCGAAGTGCCGCTACAACATCCGCCTGGCCCAGCGCCGCGGAGTCACCGTCTCACCGGTGCCGCTCGACACCGCGAGCATCGACACGATGTACGCGCTCATGACCTCCACACGTGATCGCGCCGGTTTCACGCTGCGCAGCAAGGCGTATTTCTCCCAGTACTGGCGTCTCCACGCCGCGGCCGGCCAGGGCCGGCTCTTCTTCGCGTCGCTCGACGGTGAGGTGCTCGCCGGCGTCTTCGCGACGTACCTCGGCACCAAAGCCTGGTACAAGGACGGGGGGTCCACAAAAGAGCACGCCGCCGTGATGGCGCCGCATCTCCTGCAATGGGAGGTGATGCGCTGGCTCCGAGCGCGCGGCGTCGAAGCCTATGACCTGGTCGCCGTCCCGCCCGCCGCCGAATTGAATCCGGCGCACCCGCTCTATGGCCTGTATCGATTCAAGTCGGGATTCAGCGAGCACATCACCGAATACGTCGGGACCTGGGATCTACCCATCAGCCGCAGCCGTTTTGCGGTGTGGAACAGCGTGGCCGAGCGTGCCGCGCACCAGTGGGCGTATCGCGTCCGCCACGACCTGCTGTACTGATCCAGCGTCCTAGCGCCAGATCCTCTTCATGATGACCTTGGACAGCTTCTCGGGGTCGTGGTGGGTGGAGATCTGCGATGACGCGACGTCGGCGAGGATGTAGTTCACCGGCTGCAGCGTTGCCTGGTCTCGGTCGAACCCGACTCGGGTGATGCCGGCCTCCACCGCGGACGGTGGCAGCGCGAGCCCGGTGTTGCTGTTGACGATGACGTAGTCGAAGAGATTGACACCCACGTGCTCCTCGATCGTCTTGAGGTGCTCGCTGACGGAGAAGCCCATGGTCTCGCCGGGTTGCCCCGCGATGTTGCACACGTAGACCTTCACCGCCGGGCTCGCGCGCAGCGCCTCCACCATGCCTTCGATGAGCAGGTTGGGCAGGATCGATGTGTAGAGCGATCCCGGCCCGACGATGATCAGCTCGGCCGCCAGGATCGCGTTCTCGGCCTCGGGATTGATCTCGGCGTCCGCCGGCTCCAGGAACACACGGTCGATGTGGTTGACGCCATAGGGCACCTTCGACTCGCCGACTCTGACCTCGCTGCCCGCGGTGGCGCAGAGGACGACGTCGCGCAGCGTCGACGGAACGATCTGGCCACGCACCGCCAGAACCCGGCCCGATTCGCGGATGGCGTGCTCGAAGTCACCGGTGATCTCCGCCATCGCGGTGATGAAAAGGTTGCCGAACGAGTGCCCGGCAAGTGCTCCCTCGCCACCGAACCGGTACTGGAACAGCTCGGTCATCAGCGGCTCCGTCTCGGCGAGAGCAGTCAGGCACTGGCGAATGTCCCCCGGCGGGAGGACGCGGTATTCCTCACGCAGCCGGCCGCTCGAGCCGCCGTCGTCGGCGACGGTGACGATCGCGACGATGTTGCCCGTGTACTTCTTCACACCCCTGAGCAGCGCCGAAAGGCCGGTGCCGCCGCCGATCGCGACCAGGCGAGGTCCCTTGGCCAGCGAACGGAACTTGAAGAGTTGCTCGGCGAGCCCGCGATCAGTGCTGCCCCGCCCAGGAAGGAAGGGTCCGAGAATCGACTGGCTGATCTTGTAGAAGCTCAGGATGATCAGCCCGACACCGACCAGGGCGAAGAGCAGGGCACGGATCAGCCGGGGCAGGAACTGGAGGGTGACGTCGCCAACCCACGACGGAAAGATGAAGGGCGCGCTGTAGAGGTCGCGCAGGATGTAGCCCGCCGCGAGGCTGATCATCACGATCGCCACGAACAGGAGGAGCAACCAGCGTTTGACGTGAAGCCCCGGCGTGAACCAGCGCACCAAGTTCGCGCTCGGCCGGATTCGTACCTTCATACCGCGCTTCGATTCTGGCACTTCGGCTTGAACGTGCCTCTGCGACGAGAGTTTCAGGTTCCGGAGCTCGGGCGGACCTCTCCCTTCGATGCCAGCTCAACCGGATCCCGGCGGCGGCGCAACTTGGCCAGGTTGTGATCGGCCTCGATGTAGCGGGCGGTTCCCGAGTACGACCGCATGACCAGGCTCTGGGTGTGACAGCGGTCCTCGCCGAGGAAGCGGACCCCTTCGAGCAGCTCGCCGCTGGTGATCCCGGTGGCTGCGAAGAACACGTTGTCACCGGCGACGAGGTCGTCGAGCTCGAGCACGTCGCCGGCGCGCTTGCCCTCGCGCTCCTGCACCGCGTGCTCGGCTTCGCCGACCCAGATCCGCGCCTGCATGCCACCGCCGATGCATTTGATCCCGCAGGCCGCGAGCACCGCCTCAGGGGCACCGCCGATTCCCATGAGCACATCGATGCCGGTGCGGTGCTCCATCGCTGCCATCAGACCGGCGGCGACATCGCCGTCCATGATCAGCTTCACGCGTGCGCCCGCCGAGCGGATCTCCTCGAGGAGGCCCTCGTGCCGGTCGCGGTCCAGCACCACCACCGTGAGATCTTCGACGCGGCGATCCTCGGCCCTGGCGATTCGCTTGAGGTTGTGCGCCACCGGTGCGGTGATGTCGATGACCTTGGCGGCGGCCGGGCCGACGATCAGCTTCTCCATGTAGTGGAGATGCGTATGGAACATCGAGCCCCGCTCCGCGAGCGCGACGGTCGCGATACCTCCGGGGATGCCGCGCGCGACCAGGCGGGTGCCGTCGATCGGGTCGACCGCGACGTCCACCTCGGGCGGGTTGCCGTTGCCCACCTGCTCGCCGATGTAGAGCATCGGCGCCTCATCCTTCTCGCCCTCGCCGATGACGACGATGCCGTCCATGTCGACGAAGCCGAGGCTCCGGCGCATCGAGTCGACAGCGGCCTGGTCGGCAACCTCTTTCTGGTTGCGGCCCATGTGCCGGGCGGCGGCCATCGCCGCTCCCTCGGTGACTCGGACCAGCTCGAGCGCAAGGTTGCGGTCGATCGGGGTCCCGAGGTCGCGCGGCCGCTGAGCCATCAGTCCGCGATCATACGTGGCCCGTCCCACGGAGCCCGCTGGTACCGAACTCCACGATGGCGTCGGCGGCGCACTTGACGCCCTCGGCGAGGGCGGCCGCGAACATCGGCTCATCCGAACGCCCTTGCTTCGCGAGATATCCGAGGAAACCGCCGGCCAGCGCATCACCGGCTCCGGTCGGATCGACGACTCGGGCCACCGGCGCGGCGGGCAGTTCCACGATGCCGCCGGCAGTGACGCAGGCTGCACCGTCCGGTCCGCGCTTCACCACCACCGCCCGGAGCCTGCCGTTGCCGCAGAGCGCCGCGGCCGCCCTGTGCGCGTCGGGTGAGCCGGTGAGCGCCGCCAGCTCGGCCACCGTGAGGAAGAGCACGTCGACCTGCGCTATCAGCGAGAGGACCTCGTCCGGTCGCTCCTCGATGAAAACTGTCATGGAGTCGGCGCCGATCAAACTCGCAGCGGATTGATCGATCACCGCCCGCTGGAGGCTGGGATCCATGCTCCCGACGAAGAAGACCTCGGCGCGGCGCGAGCGCTCGGCCAGTACGGGCTCCCACTCCGGATCGCACCCCGGCTCGGCCGACTCACTCGACGTGACCCAGCGCTCGAAATCGTGCACCGCGTGCCAGCGAAAGGTCGGCGTGTCGCTGACCACCAGGCCTTCGAGGTCGATGTTGGGATTGTCAAGGATGCGGCGGTACTCGGCAACCGTGTCCGACCCGACGATGCCGTTGACGTGCACCGGTGCGTATCGCGCCGCGGCGAGCGGGAAGTACACCGCGGACCCGCCGAGCACGTCGCGCCGTCCCGCCGGGGTCGTCAGATCGTCGCTGTGGAGCGTGCCGGCGACCGCGACCTCCCAGGTCACGTGAGGACTGGTATCAGCCCGCGGCCGCGGTGCGGTTCCGGCCGCCGAAGAGCGGGATGATCGGTGCGAGCCTCGGGCGGCGCGACTCCAGCGCGCGGCTGAGGAGCACCTCCTGGGCCTCAAAAAGGATGTCCGCCACGTGGTCCGGGTCGCGGTCGATACCGAGCCGGTCGCGCAGCCCCGGATCCACCGCACCGACAGCGCGGACGACGGCGCTCCAGAGGGACGCGGGTATGAGCCGGAACGACCGCAGACGGCATTCCTCGATCAGGTCGATGAGCACGTCGGCCTCGCGGACGCGGAGCCGGGTTCGCGAGATGCGCTCGCGGCGAAAGGCCGCCTCACGCTCGACGCGAGCGATTTCCAGACAGGTCCGCTCCATGGGACCTGGCTGCGAGCGCGAGGCTGCGGATTGCATCCGCGGATTGTCCCACGCCCGGCTGAGGCTGCGAAGTTCGGTTGACTGCTGTTACACGGGGTAGCAGATCGACCGCCAGCGGCCACCGCCGGGGACCAGGTGCACGACCCTGCGAATCCTCGCGACCGGCTCCGGATCGCCGACCTCGTACTCCACATCCAGCTCGGCCACGTCGTGGTAGGTCCGGCCCCGAGACGTCTCCGTCCATTCGGGCAGGTAGCGCACCTCCTTGACGCTCACACCCCGAAGGCGGCGCATCGCCGAAGCACCCTGAGCTTCCGCAAATGCCTCGGGTGAGCCCCAGCTCAGCTGGCAGTCCTCGCTCAGGAGCGAAAAGGCGCGGCGGTACTGATTGGCACGCATCAACTCGACGAACAGCGCCTCACTGAACGCGGGGTTTCCGGGAGGCCTGCTCCCGAGCGGAGCGCGGCCGCGCTCGTGGGCGTCGACCAGGGCGGCTGCACGCCGTGAAGTGACATTTGCGGTCTCGCTTCCTGCCCAGAACGCGCGCGTGCCCGCGTCGGTCTGACTGACTCGTGGCGCCTGTGGCTGCGCAGCCGGAGGTGCAGCGACCACGGTGGAAGGGCGCTGCGGACGGTGCAACCAGCGAGTGAAGCGGCCCCGGAGGGGGCGCTCGGTGCCGATCAGAACGTGAGGGGGCAGCGGCATCGCCGGCGCAAGTGTACGCGGCTGGATCGATGCGATGAAAGCGGGCAGGCGGTGGGGTCGTTTCCCTACGATGCGGGGTGATGCCGCAAGCCCGCGCCCGCATCCTGGTTGCCGAGGATGAGGCGGCCGTCGCCCAGCAGGTCATCAATCGATTCACCTTGCTGGGGCACGATGTGCACTGGGCGAAAGCCGTCCGCGAGGTCCGCGCGGAGCTGCCGAGCTTCGAGCCTGATGTGCTCATCCTGGACGCCACGCTGGACACCGACGGGTTGGAGCTTTTCCAGGCGATCCGCTTCGCCCCCGAGCATCCGCGCGCCGGCGTGGTGATTCTCACCGCCGCCGGCGATGTTGGCGCCCGGGAGCGTGCTCAGCAGCTCGGCGCCGCGGCCGTGATGATGAAGCCGGTGCGGAACGACGAGCTCGTGGAGATCGTCGAGGACCTTTTGACCTACCTCTGACGGGGATGCTCGGGCGCGGATCAGTGGGCGACCGCGTCGATGACGATGGTCATGACGCTGCCGCCGACCCAGAGCGCCAGAGTCGCCCAGACGTAGGCGGGGATGCGGGCAACCTGGTCGTAAAAGTGCACCACGCGTCGCTCGGTCATGATCACGATCGCGAGTGCGTCGAGGAGCACGAAGATAAGGGAGACGATCAGCGCCGGCGCGTCGACGCCGTTGCCCACGATCGCGCCGACGACGATGGAGACGGCCGCCAGGCCGATCGCGGTGGCGAGCGTCCCAATCTGCGTCTGGCGCACCCAGGCCCGCTTTCGGGTCAGGAGTGCCGAGATGATGATCAGCGTGGCTGCGTAGGAGGCCGACGACACCGCCTCGACCACCTGTGCCGCCAGCGGGATGGCGGCGGTCTTCCCGGACCCGGTCTGCACGGCGCCTGCGAATGGCGCAAGGGCTCCGAACAGCGCCAGGATCGCCAGGGCCAGATCCCACGTGTACACGAACAGCACCGCACCTGGGCGGCGTTCCTGCTCGTCGTCTCGCGACGTCACCGAGTTCGGCACGCGGCGATGATGCCATCGCGCCTACGGGTCGCCGCGTCTCGGTGGCGACGTACGCTTTGCCGATGACCACGATCGTCGTTCTGCGCGGAGACCAGACCGGACAGGAGCTGCTCGACGAAGCGCTTCGGGTCATCGATCCCGATGTCATCGGCGTTGATGTCCAGCTCGAGACGTTCGATCTCTCGCTCGAGCATCGCCGCGAGACGGCCAACGCCGTGGTCATCGAGGCTGCGGACGCGATGCGCGCGGCCGGCTTCGGGCTCAAGGCCGCCACGGTCACCCCCACGGATCGAAGCGATGTCGGCAGCCCCAATGCGCTGCTTCGCGAACGGGTCGGTGGACGGGTGATCCTGCGCACCGGGCAGCGCATCCCGGGTGTGGCCGGGATTGCCGGAGTCAGCGCACCCATCAGCATCGTGCGCATGGCCGTCGACGATGCCTACAACGCCAAGGAGTGGCGCGAGCATGGCGACGGCGACGAGATCGCCTACCGCACCGAGCACATCTCGCGAGCGACGTGCAGGGCGGTGGCCGAGTTTGCCTTCGTGCACGCCACGCGCACGCATGCTCGCGTTTTCGGCGGTCCCAAGTTCACCGTGTCGCGAATTTACGAAGGGATGTTCAAGGAGGAGCTTGACGCCGCCGCCGGGCGCCATCCCGACGTCGACTACGAGCCCCAGCTCATCGACGCGACGTACGCGTTGCTCTTCAGCCGCACCGGTGATGCGCTTGTCATACCGGCGCTCAACCGCGACGGGGACTGCCTCAGCGACCTCGTGCTGCCGCTGTTCGGCAGCATCGCGGGCGCCGAGTCGCTCCTCCTCGGGTTCGGCGACGACCCGTTGGTGCCATCCGTGGTGATGGCCGAGGCGCCCCATGGGACCGCCCCGGGCCTCGAAGGGAAGAACGTCGCGAACCCGATGGCGATGATCCTCGCGGCCGCGGCCCTGCTCGGATTCACGTCCGTCCCTGCCTGCAGGCGAGCATCCACGCTGATCCGCGACGCGCTGTTCGAGACGCTCAGAGCAGGGGTCTCCACCTCCGACCTCGGCGGCCAGGCCTCCACCACCGGCTTCACGGACGCGGTCATCGAGCGCACGCGTGCGGCGATTGCGGCGGCGTCCCTGGCCTCGGCGTGACCCGCATCCATCTCGACCATGCGGCGACCACTCCCCTCGCGCCCCAGGTGCTCGACGAGATGTTGCCGTACTTGACGACAACTCAGGGGAACCCGTCGTCGGTGCACGAGTCCGGGCGAGCGGCTCGGGCGGCCGTCGACTCGGCCCGCGACCGGCTCGCCGCGGTGCTCGGGTGCGCACAGCGCGAGATCGTCTTCACGGGCTCGGGGACCGAGGCCGACAACCTGGCCATTCGCGGCGTGCTCGAGCGCTGGGGAGCGGAACGCGGCCGCCACCTGGTGGTGAGCGCCGTCGAGCACGACGCCATCCTCGAGACCGCGCGTCATCTCGAAGGTGGCGGCGCGGCAACGCTGACGGTCGCCGGGTGCGACGCCGAATGCCGTGTCGATCCTGAGACGGTGGCCGCGGCGGTCACCGCGGAGACCGTGCTCGTTTCAGTCATGTCCGTCAATAACGAGACGGGTGCCGTCCAGGATCTGGCCGCGATCGCCGCGGCCGTGCATCGGCGCAACCCGAGAACCCTGATTCACACCGACGCGGTGCAGGCGTTCGGCCGGCTGCCGCTCGACCCAGCCGCGTCGGGCGTGGACCTGCTTTCACTTTCCGCGCACAAGATCTACGGGCCCAAGGGGGTCGGTGCGCTCTGGGTCCGCCACGGAGTCGCGCTTGCGGCCCAGAACACCGGTGGCGGGCAGGAGCGCACGCGCAGAAGCGCCACCGAGAACGTGGCGGGAATCGTCGGGTTCGCCGCCGCCGCCGAGCTGGCGGAGCGTGTGCGTCCCGACG